>WNFI01152684.1_pt1 | contig 68082 bp, 52 predicted proteins | sample 5400471 | NCBI WGS metagenome assembly WNFI01 (sample SAMN13153348, study PRJNA577476) | soil metagenome | isolation source: 100 cm saprolite on Douglas fir-dominated hillslope | place: USA:California | collected 2013-09-17 | reverse complement strand
TCGAGTCCAGTCTTGAAGATTGAGTGCATCACCAGGTACGGATTCGCGTCCGGAGCAACCGAGCGAACCTCCACGCGCATACTCTTCTCGTTGCCGATCGGGATGCGGATCATCGAGCCGCGATCAACCGGCGATGCCTTGATCTGGTTCGGCGCCTCAAAGTGCGGGTCGAGCCGTCGATAGGCATTCACGCTGGCGTTCAGCAGCAGGCAAAGGTCATTGCCGTGGGTGAGAATGCGATCCAGAAACGCCCAGCCCATTTTGCTGAGCTTCTCTTCGCCCTTCGCATCCCAGAACAGGTTCTTTCCGTCCTCGCTGATGGAAACGTTGGTGTGCATGCCACTGCCGTTCACGCCCACCACCGGCTTGGGCAGGAACGACGCCGTCAGCCCCATGTTGGTCGCGACCTGGCGGCAGATCAGCTTGTAGAGCTGAATCTGGTCGGCGGCGGCAACGACCTCGCCGTAGCCGTAGTTGATTTCGAACTGCGACGGCGCCACTTCCGGATGGTCTTTCTCATTCTGGAATCCCATCGACCGCTGCACTTCCGCAGTTGTGTCGATGAATGTGCGCAGCAGATCGCCCGGCAGCGAGTGGTAATAACCGCCGGTGTTGACGTATTCGAACTTGCCGGTTTCGTGGTAGCGGCGCTCGGCGTCGGGCCCCTTGAACAGAAATCCTTCAATCTCGTTGGCCGCGTTGAGCGTGTAGCCCTTTTTCTTGTGCAGATCGGCGGCATAGCCCTTCAACACGCCACGAATGTCGGCGTTGTACGGAGCCCCGCCCTTATCGATGACTTCGCCAAACACCAGCACCTTGCCCGACCCGAATACGTCCGCGGGTGCCCAGTAGAATGCTCCCCAGTCAATGCCCAGCCTCAGGTCGCTTTCGCGTTGCGCGGTGAAGCCGCGAATGGAAGAGCCGTCAAAGGTGAGGTTGTCCCAGCTCTTGATCAGGAACTTTTTGTCGTAGTCGAGCATGTGCAACCGGCCTTCGAGGTCGCTGAAGAGCACGGTCACAGCCTTGATCCGCTTTTCGTCGGTGAGATATTTGAGCCGCTCTTCCTGGATCTTGTGGATTGCGACCCGCTTCCTGCGCTGCTCCTTCGCCTGCAGATTCAGTTCTTCGAGTTCGTCGTAGGTGAGTGCCAGGAAATTACGCAGTTCAGTGGACATGGATCTCCTTCAGTCTCCTAATCGAGTAGGCAGAATTAATGTTGCAAACAATGTCACGGATACACAGGCAGTTGCAGCGGCTGGATTTCAACTGGGAAGCATAGCGCGAGACCAGCGCCGCCGCAAATCGAAAAAGCTGATGGGTTGGATAAAAGGGATTTATCGAAGGGTAATTATCCCCTGAGATCACGTATCGCAAGAGGTTATGATTATGGCGAATGAGTCCCCAGCACGTTGCATTGGCTTATCTGGTAATGAAATCCGAGAGGGCAATGCTTCACCTGGAGGCGCTTAATCGGGAGTTGGACGCTTTTGCAAAGGAACCTTACACCGTCACCGCAAAGGAGGATACTCAGAATTCTCGGTACATCAAGAGGACTCAACTCAGGGGAATGGACCCCATTATAGGGATGCTGCTCGGGGAGTTCCTCTATAACCTTCGTTCCGGGCTTGACCAGCTCGCTTGGCAGATTGCGACTCCTGCAGCCAGAAAGGATTTCCCTACCGTCTTGTGCTTCCCGATTTTCGAGAGAGTCTCCAACAGCCAAGATCGGAAGAACTACAGACGGGCTTTGGACTGGTTCCCTGATGATGTCCAGAAGGAGATTGACGGTCTTCAACCTCACAAGGGACCGGGCCGAGCTGAGGACCATCCCCTGTGGCAATTGAATAAGCTTTGCAATATCGACAAGCACTCTGTCATACCGATCAACAGCCAGAGCTTTAACATTTTTGTCCCGCACACCCTGGCTGCCAAAGTTGAGCATTTCAACAACGAAAACGCAATCGAGGTGAGCGTTCCCCTTTGCGACAAGGCGCAACTCGACTTCGAGCCAGATCCGGTTCCCCCGATAGAGTTTGGAGAATGGGATTCCGACCTGATAATCCCGCGACACAAACTCGCCGATATACATGGCTTCATCGAATGTACTGTCATCCCAACGTTTAAGAAGTTCGCTTCTGGGAGGCCAGTTGCTAGTCCGGAAATGCGAATTAGCAAAGTGAAGACCGTTTATGAGCAGTGACGAGTGCGACACACTCCCGTCATTTCTTCTATCGTGTTAAACGCAACTTAGGTCGAATTCCTACGCTTTGCTTGGCCAGAATCGCCCGGGCCTGACTTTCCATTCGTCCTGCGTCATAGAGTGGCCTACTGAATTTCCAACGAGATAGCGCTGCCTTCGCCCTTTGCCGTTTCGCGATAGTTCACAGCAACTTTCTGTTTGTTCCAGGAGCAGGAGAACTCTTCGGCGCCGATCAGGACGAGGTGATTTCTATCCGCTATCTTGATCTTCCACGTTGTGGCTCCTGAGACCACAGTTAGGATAGCCGACGGCGATGTCGTGCAATCGGCATGGATTAACATGCCTCTGAGGAACTTTGCGGGGCCGGAGCTGGCAGCCGCGACGCTCGTCGCCGCGACGCTCGCCGCAGGGACAGTTCTTTGCGCGGCTTCAATTTCCAAGGCGGTGCTACCCTGTGCTGCCATTTGCATCGCTTCTTTGAACTGCCGGACTTGGGTCAACATTCCGTCCACCCGCGCGGCAAGCAAGGGATCATCGGTGAGCCGGAGAGCTTCGAGCACTGCAATCGCTTGATCGGGTTGTTTGTTTGCAAGGTAGAGGTTCGCCAGATTGAATCGATACTCCTGGTTTCGGGGACTGATGGCGATTGCCTTCTGCAATGTGATCAGGGCTTTTGCCGAGTCCCCAGAGGTAGTCTGGGCGAATGCCAGAAGCGCGTAGGAGTCGGCAAACTCCGGGTCCAGACGGATGGAAGTTTCCAGCTCGCTGGTTATTGCCGGAAGATCGGCGCCGCTGGTAAACCCTCCTTCGCGAGCCATCAACAATGCGCTGTAGTAGTGGACACGTGGATCCTTGGAATCCATCTGCGAGGCGCGCTTAAAATACTCTGCGGCTTCGTGGAACTCCTGGCGTTGCAGATAGGCGTAGCCAAGGCCGCGACACGCGGCGGCGTTGTTGGGATCGGACTTCAGAATCTCCTCAAATTCCGTGACCGCCTGTTCACGGTAATCACGCGAATGCAAGTGAATGTCCGCGAGTACGGCGCCGCCATCCGTCACGCTGAGAGGTCTCGAAGCGTAATTGTTGGGCGCGATGCTGGCTGGAGTGGGAATCGGATAGTACTTGTAGCGGCCGTTGCTGGCATAACTACGCAGCGCCTTGTCAAACTGTGCAGCGTCCATCCCGAAGGCTTGGCGGATTGCGTCTTCTACCGAGAGATGCTTGTTCGTCTTCAAGTCAAAGTAGGCCGCGACCTTGAGCATCAATTGGTTGTCATAGATGTAGTGCATCAGCATCCCTGACTCGGCATAAAACGTCGTCCGATGATCGCCGCTCTCGTTGTACGTCTGAGAATTCTGGCGGACCTTGAACAGATCGGCGATTCTCATCATTCCCAGTTGCTGCAGGATCAGGTACTCGTCCTGGGGAATCTTGCCCACCCGGGCTTGTTTGCCGTCGACTTCGATGGAGGAAAAGTATTCGGCAAAGCCCTCTTCAAACCACGGGTCGGTCTCGGCCCGCAGGTTGCCGTTCATCAATTGATGGGCATACTCGTGAAACACGACCGAATAGGGATCCTCCACGGACATGTCGAGCATAATGAAACTGCGATCCTCACCCGCTTGAAACAAACCGGCAACCTGCGTAGGCTTGCCGTTCCATAGGGGCGCGACCTGGCGCATCTCTTTGGTATTGCGGAACGCCACGATCTGCAGTGGCACTGGCAGACTGACCTTTGCCTTGGTCATCAACGTGCCAAAAACCGAGCGCATTTGCTCGAAGCGTAAAGCGACTTCGCGGCCACGCTTTTCGCCCGCGTCGGTGATCACTGAGAAATTGGGCGAGCGCACCTCCACCCACTGGGGCTCCCCAGCGAAAACTGCCGAAAGACTGCACACAATAACCGCAAGAAGGATTGGGAGCGGACAGAGGAAACAACGAAACCACCGAAGGCGGGTGCGCATTGGCCAGATCCCCCGTTTGGTCGCGGATATCGTACCACGGCGACTATCTGTGGACGGAGGATTAGCGTCTACTGCCGGGCTACTTCCTGTGGGCCGATGCTCCAGCGGCCAATTCCCGCAGCGTGGTCAGGAATCCAGCTGCCGTGTGTGGGTCGGCGAGAGAGTCTAGCGCCACTGTCGCCGAAAACTGCGGAGACTCGGGACGGAAGCGTACCTGCAAAACATCTTGCTGCCGCACCGCCATCAGTGCGTTGAGCTCCGGAGTCGTGTCCTGTTTCCAGTGGGTTCGCGTGGTCAGGATGATTGGACCGGGCTGAAATATGTCCCACTCGCGTTGATCTCGCTTGCGAGAGGTCAAACCGCGGCTGTGAGCGCACCAGCGATGCCGGATCACCTGCAGGTGAAAGGTCGGAGAGCCACCCAGATCTGCCTCAAAGGTAAGAGTTTCTTTTTGCTTCCGCCAGTGGCTGACCAGCCATTGCACGGGGAGCGCCCGCGGGCGGAACTTCATGGTGACGCGCGCGTTCTCAAACCAATGGGAGGGGAAATGTAGGCGAGCGTTCAACCGGGAGCTTCCCAGCCACCGCGAATCCCAGCCCGAATCGAGGATGCGTCCCTTGCCCGTGCAGGCCGCTTGCACCCAGCGCAGCGCTGCCTTGCCTCGGCGCCGGTTGTAGGTTGAAAACACCAGATACCACAGTCCCAAGACCGTAACCGCGCCGGCAACGTCGATCAGCAGAAGGCGCCCCACAACGATTCCTCTGATGCCGATGGTACGTCCGAGGTTGCGACCCGAGCAAGAGGGCAATCGACTTCCGTGGGGATTTTTTGAGGTGACTGGGCGGAAGGCTGTGGAAAACACGAGAAATACTAGAGTTCGGGACGGTCGCTTGCGACTGGCCCCGCCAGGGTAGTCCCCATACAGCAAACCTAAGGCAGAATTCCCTCCTGGTCGCCCGTCATCCGCCAGGAATCGGCGGCGGGAGCGCCCCGATACGCATGATCACCTTAACGTGCTGGACGCGGCGGCAGACCGCTTGCAAACGTCACGATCTGCCGCGGCGTCTTGAACTCAGGCTGCTTTAGAGCTTTTCTGAGCTTTCCCTAAAAACTCCAGCAGGTCGGCATTGATCTGGTCTGCGTTCGTGGTGGGCATCCCATGCGGAAAACCTGGATACACTTTTAGCGTGGCGTTCTTTACAATTTTCGCCGACATCAGACCCGCCACACCGATCGGCACGATCTGGTCATCGTCGCCATGAAGAATGAGGGTTGGCACATCGAACTTCTTAAGGTCCTCAGTGAAATCCGTCTCAGAGAAAGCCTTGATGCAGTCGTAATGGGGTTTAACCCCTCCCATCATGCCCTGCAACCACCAGTGCTCCCGGATGCCTTCTGAAATCTTGGCGCCGGGCCGGTTGTAGCCGTAGAACGGGAGCGTAATATCCCTGTAAAACTCCGCCCGATTGGCCACAAGTTGGGCTCGGAGGCCGTCGAAGACCGATATGGGCGCGCCAGCGGGATTCTTTTCCGTCTTCAACATGAGCGGTGGCACCGCACTGATCAGCACGGCCATAGAGACACGCTTCGTGCCATGCCGGCCGATGTAACGGGCAACTTCTCCGCCGCCGGTTGAGTGGCCTACGTGGATTGCGTTCTTCAGGTCGAGCTTTTCCGTCAGAGCCGCGAGATCGTCGGCGTAGGTGTCCATCTCGTTACCATCCCACGTCTGGGTGGAACGGCCGTGCCCTCGCCGGTCATGCGCGATGACCCGATAGCCATGCTGGCCAAAGAAGAACATTTGTGCATCCCAGTCGTCCGCGGTGAGCGGCCACCCGTGACTGAACACTATTGGTTGCCCTTTGCCCCAGTCTTTGTAGTAGATCGTCGTACCATCTTTCACTGTAATCGTGCTCATGAGATTTTCTCCTTAAGTTGAGATTGGTAGATCTCCGCGTTCTCAGGTGCCCTGCGAGCGTATGAAGCTTCCGAGGTGCGCAGTTCCAAAGAACCGGCTTTGTGCAAATCTTTCGATTTATTTCAATGCCCTTCTAGTACAGGCAAGACCTTGATGGCCACATCGCGCCCGAGTCGCGTATCGCGAGCGCGATACACCTCATCCCGCCGCCGGTGCCCAGCGGTTCCACGACTTCAAACGGCCCGAGCTTTGTGCCGAAGGTCGGCGCCATCTGTGCGTGCAATTATATGCCCGAGGAAAGCTAATGCCGAAGGAGCCCACTCTTCTGCGGTACCCACTAGAGACCTAGGCATCCGTCATTTACTATGGGGACCAGTTCGGACGTCTGCACAGATGGGCGCAACCGCGGAAACCAATCTGGAGAATGACCTCGGATACGCCGAGAGGGCGGCTGGTCCTTGCGTGTTCGTGCTGTTTGGCGCTGCCGGGGATTTGACCAAGCGCAAGCTGGCGCCTGCGCTCTTCAATTTGGGGAAGGCAAAGCTGCTGTCCGACAATTTCGCAGTGATAGGCGTCTCTGTCGACGACTTGAGCCTGGAAGATTTTCGCAGCCAGGTCACCAGTTTCCTGCCGGCCGGAAGTGACTCAGCGGACGCGGTGGAGTGGTTCCGGAAGCGGCTGTTCTACGAGCGCGGCGACTTTGCGGACCCAACTACGTTTACGAAACTCCGGGAACGGCTCGCCGCGCTGGACGCGGCGCAACATACGGAGGGCAACTGTCTTTTTTATCTGGCGACAGCACCTAAGTTTTTTTCGCAGATCGTGCAGCAGTTGGGAGCATCCGCCCTTTCGCGGCAGGAGAATGGACGCTGGCGGCGGGTGGTAATCGAAAAGCCGTTTGGACACGATCTGGACTCTGCCCAGGCGCTGAACCGCGACATCAAAAATGTGCTGCAAGAGAATCAGATTTATCGAATCGATCACTATCTGGGCAAAGAGACGGTGCAGAACATCATGGTCTTCCGCTTCGACAATGCCATTTTCGAGCCCATCTGGAACCGGCGGTACATTGACCATGTGCAAATCACGAATGCCGAAACCGTAGGAGTGGAGCAGCGCGGCGGGTACTTCGATACCGCGGGGACATTGCGCGACATGGTCCCCAACCACGTGATGCAACTGCTCAGCTTAACCGCGATGGAATCGCCGGTATCTTTTCAGGCGGACGCAGTACGCGATGAGCAGGCTAAAGTTTTGCATTCGATTCAACAGCTGAGTTCGGACGACGTTTTACAGCGCAGCGTGCGCGGCCAATATGGCACGGGACTGCTGGCTGGGGGAAAAGTATCCGCATATCGGGCGGAGCCAGGAGTCTCTCCGGAATCGCGCACTGAGACATTCGTGGCTCTGAAGCTCAACATCGATAATTGGCGCTGGGCGGGAGTGCCATTCTATTTCCGGACGGGCAAGCGTCTGGCGCTGCGCCACACGGAGATCGCTATCCAGTTCAAACGCATGCCGTTCGAACTGTTTCGCAAGGCCCCCTTTCATAAGCTGCACACCAACACGCTGGTTATCCAGATCCAGCCAGTGGAGGGAATTTCACTCAGCTTTGGGGCGAAGATTCCAGGGCCTGTGCTGCGGGTTGGGTCAGTAGACATGAGTTTTGAATACTCGAAATATTTTGGAACGGACGCCAACACCGGCTACGAGGTTTTGTTGTATGACTGCATGATCGGAGACGCAACTCTGTTCCAGCGCGCCGATATGGTCGAGGCTGGTTGGAGAGTGGTAGATCCAGTATTGGACGTGTGGAGAGCGCTGCCGCCGCGCAAGTTTCCGAATTATGCATCCGGCAGCTGGGGGCCCGCGGAGGCCGATCATCTGCTGCAAGCGGACGGCCGCCAGTGGAGGAGAATTGAGCCATGATTCTTGTTGAACAATGATTCTTGCCGGTGAGATTGGCGCGACTCGCACCCGGCTGGCCGCTTTCGAAACGGAAGGCAACCGGCTGCAATGCGTGGTCGAAAAGACCTACATGAGCCAGCAGCATGACGGGTTATCCAGCATTCTTGCTGATTTCATAAAAACCGAAGGCATTCCCGTCCACAGCGCATGCCTCGGCGTGGCCGGGCCGGTGCGTGCGGGACGAAGCAAGATTTCCAACCTGCCCTGGGTCATCGATGCGCGGGAAGTGGCCAAGCAGCTCAGACTGAATTCGGTTGGACTGCTCAACGATCTGGAAGCTTACGCTTATGGAATCGATGGCCTGGAATCAAAAGACTTCATCACGTTGAGCGAAGGCGCGGAAGAGGCTGAAGGAAACCGGGCCGTCATCTCGGCCAAAACTGGACTGGGGATGGCGGGGCTTTACTGGGATGGCTTCCGGCATCATCCTTTTGCTTGCGAAGGAGGACACGCCGACTTTGCGCCCAGGAACGATCTGCAGATGGAATTGCTAGCCTACCTGCAGAACAAGTACGGCCGCATCAGCTGTGAGCGGATTCTCTCCGGGCCCGGGATCAAGAATATTTACGACTTTCTGCGAGATGCGCACAAGGCCGAGGAGCCGGAATGGCTGCGAACGCAGTTGAGCGCCGCGCCCGATCCTCCGGCGCTGATCTCGCAAATGGCTTTGGAGGGTAAAGCCGCGATCTGCGATCAGACCTTGTCGATTTTCGTCAGCGTGTTCGGCGCGGAGACCGGGAACTGCGCGCTGAATTTCATGTCCACGGGCGGCATTTTCATCGGGGGCAGCATTGCGGCGAAGATCGTGCCCAAGATGAAAGATCCCATGTTTATGGAATCTTTCCTGGACAAAGGACGCATGGAAACAATACTGAAGGACATGCCGGTCAAAATCGTTGCGAATGACGACTCCGGTATGATCGGGGCAGCGCGTTACACGCTCGTCCAGAAAGCATTTCGCACGGCGAGCCGGGCTGCCGAATGACAGTGTCCGTCAGGGCCTGAGGCCCGCGTCCGTGTTGCCCTTTAGCAGACGATTCAGCCGGCGTGGTTGGCGCGGCTTCCTCTCTCGTTTTCCGCCGACGGGCGCACTACGTTTTTGGCTACACCCACAACTTGTCCGGTCTATTCTTGCGGAGTGCTTGAGGGTGTTTCAAAAAATATGAACTGGAACAATCTCAGGGTGCTTAACAACGCGAGCTTCGACGACGGAGAGGTCAGCTTCCCGTTCCCGTGAGGCCCACCTTCTGCGGGCTACCACCTCCGCTGTCGGTGATGCTCAGTGTTGCTGTCCGGGACCCAGTCGCAGCAGGCGTGAACGTCACAGTAATGGTGCAACTCGCATATGCCGCAATGCTCGTCCCGCAAGTATTGGTTTGCGAGTAGTCCCCGGGATCGGCTCCGGTAATGCTAATCCCGGTAAAGTTCAACTGTGTGCTGCCGACATTCGTTAGGGTGACGTTCTGGGGCGCACTGGTCGTGCCGACCTGCTGACTCCCAAAGGACAACCGTGACTTAGAAAAAGAGACCACAGTTCCGGTTCCGCTCAACGCAATTGCCTGCGGACTGGCCGTGTCTGAATCACTGATGGCGACCGCTGCTGTCTTTGAGCCGTCGGCGGTGGGGGTAAAGGTAACGGAAATCGTGCAACTCGCACCAGATGCCAATGCCGCACCACAGGTATTGGTCTCCGCAAAGTCGCCCGGGTTCAGGCCTGCGATATAGATTTTGTTGATCGTGAGGGTGCCGGAACCGTTATTGGTAAGCGTAACATTCTTCGCTGCGCTGATCGTGCCGATGACTTGTAAGGAAAACATAAATTTCGTCGGAGAGAAACTTACAAATGTTTGCTGAGCAATCTTGGCGAAAAACGCATCATATTTCCCTTTGGCCGATCGCTGAAATGCCGCTGGGGTTGTCGGGAAGTTCTTCGACCCTGTATCCCCAGTGACATAGGCACTGCCCGTGGAATACACAGCAACGCCGTAACCATTACCTGCACCGCTCCCGCCCAGATAGGTCGAGTAGACCAAAGCGCTACCCACAGCATTGATCTCGGTGACAAACGCACCGCCATAAGTGTGCTGGATAGCATTGACAATTGGAAAGTCCGATGAGGCGGTCGATCCAGTGACGTAGGCATTGCCTGCTGAGTCCACCGCAATGTTCTCGCCACCATCCACGGCACTCCCACCCAGGTAGGTTGAGTAAATGAAGGCGTTGCCACCTGGGTTTATTTTTGTTACAAAAGCATCTACACCTCCGCCACCGTAGGTTGGCTGGACAGCGTTGACAGTTGGAAAGTCAATTGAGCCTGTAACGCCAGTAATGTACGTATTGCCCGCCGAGTCCACCGTGACACTCTTACCGGAATCACTTTTGCTCCCGCCCAGATTAGGTAGAGTAAGCCAGCGCGCTGCTGTCTGAGTTGAACTTTGTGACAAAAGCGTTTTCATTGCCATCAAGTGTGGGCTGGATGGCATTCTTAACAGGAAAGTCAGCTGAGTCAGTGGATCCAGTAATATAGGCATTGCCAGCCGAATCTACCGCGACGCTACTACCACCATCATCTAGACTTCCGCCCAGGTAGGTGGAGTAAACCAGGGTGCTGCCATCAGCATTGAACTTTGTAACGAATGCGTCATAGCCGCCATGATTATTTGGCTGGTAGGCATTCGCAGTCGGAAAGTCGGTTGAGTTGGTATACCCACTGACGTAGGCATTGCCCGCTGAGTCCAAAGCGATGCCGTAACAATATTCAAAGTTGCTTCCGCCCAAGTAGGTCGAGTAAACTAGAGCATCCCCGAGTGAGTTGATTTTAGTGACAAAAGCTTCAAAGCCGCCGTGATTGTTGGACTGGAAGGCATTCTTAATGGGAAAGTCGTACGAGCCCGTCAAGCCTGCGACGTAGACGTTGCCCGCTGAGTCGACTGCAATGCCGTAACCAATATCCTGACCAGTACCACCTAAATAGGTAGAGTAGACGAGAGCGCTGCCGTCAGCGTTGATCTTGGTTACAAAGGCATCGGAAATACCTCGATTGAGATTGGATTGGATCGCATTCTTGGTAGGAAAGTTAGTTGAATCGGTGGTACCGGTAATGTAGGTGTTGCCCGCTGAGTCGACTGCAATGCGATATCCATGATCCCCACCACCCCCACCGAGATAACTGCCATACGCCAGCACGGGATCAATCACCAGCGCTTTGTGCCGATCGTAGAGGCCGACGCGGAATCTCACTTCATTTGTGTTCGTGACGACATAGCGTCCACGAACCTCCTGCCGTATCCCGTTCGCCTCCTGATAAATATGCGGAGACCGCAGGTGAACTTCGCCTCCCGCACTTGCCAGCACCAGCTCGCCCTGCTCCAGCCGGAGTCTCCTCGCGCCCGCAATCCCCATCCGAATCGTTTCCGGATTCGCTCCCGGTTGCAGCACAAAGTCGTACTCAAGTTCCCGCTCATGGCCGTAATACACCAGGTCTATGCCCGGATACACATTCTTGTAACGCACCTTGGCGAACTGCCGAATATTTGTGTGCCACCTGTTCGGATCATTTCCAACGAAATAGTTACTCTTGCCTCCCAATTCATCTTGTCCGATTACCTGCGCCTTGACATTGGCGCCCACCAGCTTCATCCGAAGCACGGCAGAGTTGCTTTGTTGCGGAGTTCTGTGTGGCAAGGCCCGAGCTTTCTGAGCGGGCATCGCCGCGTCTTGCCGCGAACCTTCGCGCAGAGACAGCACTGCCTCGTCAGGGGTGAGAAAAAGACTATAGCCCGCGCCTCGTGAAAGAAAATTCACCCGCGGATCGGTCTGTCCCTGATTGGCTTCAAAAGCAAGCGGGAGCTTGCCGTAACCTTTGACAATCATGGCCGAATTCCGTGGATTCGCATGAATAGCTGATGGAATCGCTTGAGCGGCGGCCACTGAGGGCACGCTTAAACACATCGCGAGTACAAGGGCGGATTTCGTGGAAAAAGCCTCCGAAAAGCGTCGAGGGTTTGCGGGATAACACGGGGGAACGAGCCCGAACATTGTGCGCTGTGTATCGAGGATTCGTCAAATGGCGGCCTGATAATACGAGCCAGCTGTCTGGACAAAGGGCGCATGGAAGCAATCCTGAAGGACATGCCGGTCAAGATTGTGGCGAATGACGACTCCGGCATGATCGGGGCGGCGCGTTACACGCTGGTTCAGAAAGCATTTCGCACAGCGAGCCGGGCTGCGGAATGACAGTGTCCGTCAGGGGCTGAGGCCCGCGTCCGTGTTGCCCTGTAGCGGCACCGCACCCGTGGCGGGTTTGTCCTGTGGCCGGGCAATCATCCGGTTACCTCCGGTTTGCCGGCCAAACACGTGGCTACGAGCTGGCGAACCCCACGCGCGACAGGAGTTTCTGGAACTGCACGTTTGATCTGATTCCGTCCCACTTGTGATCCAGTAGGAAGGGCATATGCACGTCACGTTCTTCGAAAGCCTGCTGCAGCCACTGAAGTGCCCTCTCCGTCTCCCCCAGTCCGGCAAACACTAGTGCAACATTATAGGGAGGTACGTACCGCTGCTGCTTTCGTTCCAGCATCGTATGAATCTTGGCTTCTGCTTCGGTCCTGTTCCCTGAGACCGCGTGCACATAACCCGCGATCGATAAGGCTTCCGAGTTGCCCCCGGAATACTCCAACGCCTTGTCGCAGGCTGCGAAGGCCTCAGAGTACATGCCCAACTTCTCGTAAGTCTTCGCCGCACAAATCTGCCCCACCCAAAATCGCGGTTCCATCCCCAGCGTAGCTTTGAATTGCTCGACCGACGCCGAATCTCTTCCCGCGTGGTACAGAAATTGCCCGCGCATTGCTCCAACAATCAATGAAAGTGGATCGACCACGAGGGCTTGTTGAATGACAGCCAGTGCCTCATCGTGTCGTCCAATGTTCGAAAGCACGTGAGCGAGATAAAGATGGGCGAGTGAATAGTTTTCGTTCAGGCTGATGGCCCGTCGCGCCGCCGCCTCGGCTCCCTTGAAATCCCAGTCAAACCAGAACTTGGTTCCAGCGTCTGAAGTATGGGCTTCCGCAGAATCGGGATCCAACTGAAGGGCCCGCGCGATAGCAGTCTTCGCTGCGGGGAACACCTCCTTCGAAGCAGCGTCGCCCGAGATGGGAAGCACTGTGAGGGCATCTGCCAGGCCCGAGTGGGCTAACACATACGCCGGATCGCGATCCGTTGCGCTCTGAAAATATCCGATCGCCTTCTGCGCGTCGGAGACGTTAAATCTCGCATAGTGATAGCGCCCGCGCAGATAGTGATCGTGCGCCTCTGCGTCCCGAGGAGCATTGCTGGTGAGGCGTCGCTCCTCTTCCGACATTAACTTCAACTTCACCTGAGCCGCAATCGCGGCCCCGATTTCGCCATGGATATCGAGAATACCCGGCAGCTGGCGGTCGTAGTTGTCCGCCCAAAGGTGGACCTGGTCCCGTACTCGAATCAGCTGAGCGGTGATGCGAACGCGGCCACCTTCGCGCCGCACGCTGCCCTCGAGCACGTAGTCCACGCCGAGTTCCTGGCCGATTTGCGCCACGGACTTGTTGGTCTGCTTGTAGGTCATGGACGAGGTACGCGCGATCACTCCCATGCGATGCGGAGACATTTGCCCCAATCGCATGATTGTCTCCTCGCTCAGGCCATCGCTGAAATACTCCTGCGCCAGGTCGCCACTCAGGTTTTCGAAGGGAAGAATGGCGAGCATGATGCGAGACCGGTCTGCTTCTATTTCCTCTACGACTCTGGAGGCAACAACGGTCCGGCCCTTGAAGCGATACCCCCTGCCGAGCACAGTTTCGACATACTGCGGGTTCCCTGAGTCGTCCCCGAGCGCGTGGCGAATCTTTCGGATGGCGGTGTTGATGCTGTTATCGGTGTCGAAGTGAAGTCCTTTTCCCCACAGTTTCTCGATGATCTCCTCACGCCCGATCAGTCTCCCGTTTTTCCGCACCAACAGGATCAACAGATCCATAGGGATACGCTCGATGTGGACCGGTTTCCCGGCGCAAGTCAGTTCGTATCGGCCTGTGTCCAAAACGAACTGGCCGAACTGGACTCTCTCCGAAGACATCTGCCCCGCCCCAGCCAACTCGGGACATTTTACGTCTGCGCAGCAAATTTTCGTTCGCGTTCCTACAGGCAATCTACAGGTGCTCTCCATTGCTTCCCAGCAGACTAAGCCACAAGATACCCTCGACGCTTGGGAGGTAGGGCCTACGGGCTCCCCAAGAAAAAGTCTGGAGGCACCATGAAATTCCGCATTTTGTTCTTTCTGTTGACCCTAGTGGTGGTTGGGTCTCAAAGTTCGACGGCCCATGCCAGCGCTTGCAGCAATTCCACCATCCGAGGCAGCTACGCCTTTACCATCCACGGAACACTCTTCCTCCCGGACGGATCTGCCCTGGTCGTTGATGGCATCGACAAGGTTACGTTTGATGGCAAAGGGAATTTCACGCAAGTTGACGCGGTTGCCACAAACGGGATACTCGACGCGCCGGGCTGGCGCCCCGGCACGGGCACCTACTCGGTGAACCCGGACTGCACCGGAACCCAGACCATCGTGGTCTCGGGCCTGCCCGACCTGCATCTGCAGTTTATCGTCGCCCAATCGGGAAACACGATCCACCAAGTAGTGATCGATCCGGGATTCGCAACCACGGCTGAGGGGGAGCGGGTTAGAGCTCCCGAAGAGTAAGGATTAGGGTTCCGAGAAAAAGGGGCAACTTTCTAAAGCGAGCGGGGACGCATTCCCCGCTCATTACTTCCTTTCAACTTTTCATGCACGACGCAAGCGCAAGCTCGCGCAGCGGAACGTTCGTGGAACTTTCCGACTCCAGAACAAGCCCTGCAGACCGGGCTACAGTTGAGATTCACCGTTCAAGGAGGCGAGGACAAATTCCGGGTGAGTAATCTGCCATTCGGAATCTATGGTGCAGAAACCTGCCACACCTCGACCATCACATGCTGAATCTCGATCACGATCCTGACGCTACAATGGCCGCGTGCCTTTCACCGTCCGAGACTTCCGGCCTGAGAATCTTGAGACGCTCTGGCGCATCGACCAGGCTTGCTTTCCTCCCGGAATTTCTTACTCCCGGCAGGAGCTCAAGTTCTACGTGCGCCGCCGCGGGGCTATAACCTTAATCGCTGCCAGCGACCCGGAAAAATCTGCCACACTCTCCGCCAACGGTGAAATTGCCGGATTCATCGTGGCCCACCCCGGCAACACGGGACATATCGTTACCATCGACGTTGTTGCCTCTGCCCGCCGCTCCGGCGTCGGATCGCTGCTCCTGCGAGCGGCAGAGGATCGCCTGCGTAGCGCCGGATCTCGCGCGGTAGCACTGGAAACCGCCGTAGATAATGTCTCCGCCCTGGCGTTTTACAAGCGCCACGGCTACAGCGTGGTAAAGACTATCCCGCGCTACTATTCGAATGGCGTCGACGCGCTGGTGTTGCAGAAAGATCTGGCCTGAGAGCGGCAAAGTCACGCGGATTTCTTGCGCGTTCGTCCAATCGCACAGGCTCCAGGGGACACTAGGATGTGTTTGCGCGGGAGCGGATGTGAAAGGCCGGCAATCGGCTCTGCCCGCAAACCATTTGCACTCCCTCTCATTTCCAGCTAAGTTGCCTATTCATGAAAGTTGCCATACAGGGCGAACTCGGTTCCTTCAGCCACGAAGCCGCGGAGCGGATGCTCCCGCGATGCACGGTGGTTCCCTGTGCCCGCTCCGCTGAAGTTTTTGATTGCCTCGAACGCGGATCGGTCGCCGCGGCCGTCATCCCTATCGAAAACACGCTGGCCGGGACGGTGGCCGAGCATGCCGATCTTCTGGTGACGCGCGAAGTCTTCATCCAGGCTGAATTCCTTCTTCGCATCGTGCACAACGTGATTGCGGCGCCCGGAGTGAAGCTCAGTGCCTTACGCCGTGTACTGTCGCATCCCGTCGCGTTGGACCAGTGCCGCGATTTCTTCCGCCACCATCCGCAAATCGAGCCAGTTCCTTTCTATGACACTGCCGGCAGCGTGAAACATGTGATTGCCAACCAGCAGCTTGACGCAGCTGGCATCGCCGGACGCCAGGCCGCGCGTGAATATTCGGGAAAGATCCTTCAGGCCAACATTGAAGACGACAAGCGTAACTTCACGCGCTTCTTCCTGATTCGAAGAAGCAGCTCCATCCGAAAAACCAACCTCAGGCAAAAAAATAGCAAGGGGCAGGGAAGTGCCGCCTCGGTATCCCGCAAGCAGAGCCTCACCCTCCCCGGCGCCAACAAGACCTCGATCGCATTCAAACTAAAAAACCTGCCCGGCTCACTTTTCAAATCCCTTAGCGTCTTCGCCTTGCGCGACATCAGTCTGAGCAAGATTGAATCGCGCCCCATGCGTGGACGTCCCTGGGAATACGTCTTCTATGTCGATTTCCTTCGCGGCGACGATGAGCCCGCGCGTAATGCTCTCCGCCACTTGGGCGAAGTCGCCGAGTTTGTGAAAGTGCTCGGCATTTATCCCGCAGCGTGAAACCGTACAACCCTTGTCTGAGCTGGCCATTCTTATCAAATGGACGGATGCCACGAGGTTCTTTTCCGCGAATTGGGATAATCTCACCGGGCTCCTCGTTAGCCTTGGTACCTTTGATACAGTGTGAACCGCCCGCGACGTGACTACAATTCAAGAGTTTGTGGCACTTCTCCCGGAGGATGAAACCTTTCCGGAGGAGTATCATCTAAACTTGAGCGAGTTACACTCAAGGAGAAATATGAGTCAGCAGCCGCCTACAGAGCGCACTCCTAAACCGAAGGAAACAAAAGAACAACGACCGGTCCCAGTTCTGCCCGTGCGGGACACGGTTCTCTTTCCCCACGCGGTCTTACCCCTGACCGTGGGCCGGGAAAGCTCGGTTCAACTCATCAATTCGCTCGGCGAAGATAAAACTATCGTGGTGGTGGCGCAGCGCGAAGCGCGCGTGGACACCCCGCAGCCCAGCGACCTTTATACGATCGGGACTTCTGCCATTGTCCACAAAGTCGTCAAGATGCCCAACCAGAGCCTCTTTGTGTTTGCCGAGGGCCTGGAACGCGTTCGTTTGGGCGAATTCACGCAACTCACTCCGTTTATGCAGGCGTATGTCACGCCAGTCCCGGAAGGACCACCGCTCACCGTCAGTTCCGAAATCGAGGCGTTGCAGCGCAACGTGCTCACGCTCTTCCAGCAGATTGTGGCCGGTTCGCCCACGCTATCTGATGAACTTTCCACCGTCGCCATGAACATCGACGAACCTGGTCGACTGGTGGACTTCATCGCCTCATCGCTGCCCTCGCTCTCTACGCCCGACAAGCAGGACACACTCGAGACCACCGACGTTCGTGTACGCCTGGAAAAGATCAACCAGCACCTGGCCAAGGAACTTGAAGTCCAGCAACTCCGCAACAAGATCCAAAGCGAAGTGCAGGACCGCGTGCAACAGACCCAGCGCGAGTACTACCTGCGCGAGCAGATGAAGGCGATTCAGAAAGAACTCGGCGAGCAGGACGAAGGCCAGCGCGACGTCGAAGACCTGAAAAAGAAAATCGAAGAAGCGGGCATGCCCGATGAGGTCAAGAAAGAAGCGCTCAAGGAATTAGGCCGCCTCTCGCGCATGTCTCCCATGGCCGCCGATTATTCACTCACGCGCAACTACATCGAGTGGCTGGCAGTACTCCCGTGGGCTAAGACGTCCGGCCAGGAGATCGAGATTCCCAAGGCCAAAGAGATTCTCGACACCGACCATTACGACTTGGAGAAAGTGAAAGACCGCATTCTCGACTATCTCTCAGTGCGCCGCCTGAAGCCCAATATGAAAGGCCCGATCCTTTGCTTTGTCGGACCTCCCGGCGTGGGCAAGACTTCGCTCGGTAAATCCATTGCGCGTGCTCTGGGACGCAAATTCGTTCGTCTCTCTCTCGGCGGCGTGCATGACGAAGCTGAAATCCGCGGCCATCGCCGCACTTACATCGGCGCGCTGCCCGGACAAATCATTCAAGGCATCCGCCGCGCGGAAACCAAAGATCCGGTCTTCATGCTCGACGAAATCGATAAGGTCGGTCGCGACTTTCGCGGCGACCCCGCGTCGGCCCTGCTCGAAGCACTAGATCCGGAGCAGAACTCCACATTCCGTGACAACTATCTCGACGTGACTTTTGATCTGTCGAAAGTCCTGTTCATCACGACCGCAAACATGCTCGACCCAGTCGCCGAGCCGTTGCGCGATCGCATGGAGATCATCGAACTCCAGGGCTACACCGAAGAAGAGAAAGCGCACATCGCATTCCAGTATCTGATTCCGCGGCAGGTGGAAGAGAACGGAATTACCGCCGAGCAGATCGAATTTCCGCATGATGCGGTGCACTACATCATTCGCCACTACACGCGCGAGGCCGGCGTTCGCAGTCTTGAGCGCACTATCGGTACTATCTGCCGCAAGCAGGCAAGGCGTCTGGCCGAAGGTAAAACTGAGAAGCTCGTGGTCACCAAGGAAATCATTCAGGAATTTCTGGGTGGCATCAAGATCCGCGTGGAAGGCGAAATTGCCGAGCGCACGGAACGTCCCGGCGTGGCTGTGGGCCTGGCCTGGACGCCGTCCGGCGGCGACGTGCTCTTCGTTGAAGCCAATGCCATGAAGGGCAAGGGCGGATTCACCATGACCGGTCAGATCGGCCAGGTCATGCAGGAGTCCATGCAGGCCGCGTTGACCTGGGTTCGTTCAAATGCAGCCCAACTCGGCGTGCCCGACGACTTCTTCGCCAACCACGATATTCACATCCACGTGCCCGCGGGCGCGATTCCCAAGGACGGGCCTTCGGCGGGAGTCACCATGGCCACCGCCCTGGTTTCTCTGCTGACCGGCCACCGCATCACGCCGCTCATTGCCATGACCGGAGAAATAACGCTCAGCGGCAACGTACTTCCTGTGGGCGGCATTAAAGAGAAAGTGCTTGCAGCCAAGCGCGCCGGCGTGCGCGAGGTGATTCTTCCCGCGGACAACAAGATGAACGTGGACGAAGACCTCACGCCCGAACAGCTTGAGAATCTTACCGTGCACTACGTCAAGACGATTGACCAGGCGCTACGGGTCTCACTGCCTGAAGTGGCCAAGGGTCCAGCCGCGAAGATTCTGGAGCCCGTGAAAGAGCCAGAGCCAGTTCACGAAAGGGTTCTAACCCAAGCCTAGAAATTGGTCATGTGGCTTGGTTGTGTGGCGTGGCACTCCTGCCCGCGGGTTTTGGCAGAGCCAAGCATGAGAGCGCGAGGCCTGATGCCCCTCGCGCTTTAATTCTGCAGCTGATCCAGATTCTCAACCAACCGAGATTTGCGAAGCCGTGACATGCGACCTTAGACATGCGACCTTAGAGTCCCTGCGTCCCTCGTAGACGATGTACAATGAGTGAGTTCTTTGTCCGACCGATCCTCACGGCCGGTTTTTGGCATCACAACCTCCAAGCTCACCGAACAAGAATGAAGCTGGCCTGCGCATCTCTGCTTGGTCTTCTGTTAGGAGCCGGCCCCATACTTGCCCAGACCACCGCAACTTCTTCTGCTTCCAGCCAGATGGCACATGATCTAGGCATGGCTATCGTGGCAGGGATTGTCACCAAGGATCCCGGTGGCGAGCCGGTGAAGAAAGCCCTGGTCGAGTTGATCGCGGAGAGCCAGGCTGCGGGCGGGAATCACACAGCGCTCACCGGTGCGGATGGCGCATTCCACATGGACAACATCGCTCCCGGACGCTACCGGCTGTTTGCTGAGCGCACCGGCTATCTGGAAGTCGATAAGCATCGTCCGCGCTCGGATGGCCGCCTGCTGACTCTAAAGGCTGGACAGGAACTCAAAGACGTCTTGATCCGCCTGCAGGCTGCGGCCGTAATCGAGGGCCGCGTGACCGACGAAGATGGCGATCCTTTACCGGACGCGCAGGTGGCGGTGCTGCGACAGACGTTCGCTTTGGGCCGCCGGCATTGGGAGCAGGCGGGCGGGGAACGTACCAACGACCTGGGCGAATATCGCATTGCGAATCTTCCCGCTGGCAGCTACTACATCTCCGTCACGCCTCCGCTGGACTTCAAGAGCCTGATCGAAGGGGCAAACGCCCCGGCATCCGATCCGCGCAATCCTGCGACTGGATCGCCGGAAAGGCCTGTGCCAACGTCGTACAAGACGACTTACTATCCGGGAACCAGGGAGCGCACCCAAGCGGCCCCCATCGACCTGCACGCGGGCGATGATTTTCCGGCCAATTTCTCCCTGACGCCGAGCCCCAGCGTTATGATTCGTGGCTCGATTACCAATCTTGCGCCGGGCGCGTCGGCTTTGGTGATGCTGCAGTCCAAAGACTCGAATGTGACGCAAGGTGCTCCCGACGTGAAGAAGAATGGCAGCTTTGAGATTCGAGACGTCTCACCGGGAGCATATACGCTAGTGGCGGCTGTTACCGATGCTATCGGGACCAAGCTGGCGCGGCAAACAGTGCAAGTTGGCTCCGCGAACGTGGATGGGCTCCGCCTGACGCCGCAGCCGGGTGGCTGGATTCACGGGTACCTTCGCCTGGAAAGCAAAATCAAGATGGGAAGATTCACGCCGGCGAAAGTCTCTCTCTGGCTGCTCCCAGCCGAGGGCGACGACGACGTATCGAGTGCGAGGCCGATCGGAGAAGGCTTTTCCCCGCTGGCTCAGCTGAATGCCGATGGCAGCTTCGAGTGGAAGGACGTGCCACCGGGACACTATTACATTCAGTTCTCAGGCGATGAGAGCGTGAGTTCCGACTGGTTCCTCAAGTCGGTGGTTGTGGGAGGCCGCGACGTGATCGACTCGGGATTCAGCGTGAATGGTGGCGCCGCCGTACTCGACCTGGTGGAGAGCGCGGACGGAGCCCTTGTCGATGGTTTGGTGGCCAACACAAAAAGCGACCCCGTGGCGAATGCCGTTGTCATTGCCGTGCCGGAACCGCGCTTGCGCTCGCGCACTGACCGCTATTACAAGACGGTCACCGATCAGAGCGGACACTTCACTCTGCATGGCGTCCCGCCCGGCGCATACACGCTCATCGCATGGGAGAGCATTGACGGAGAGGCGTATTACAACCCTGAATTTCTCAACAAGTACGAGGGGCGGGGAAGAGCGTTGCACCTGACTGAAGCGGAGCGAACAAGCGTACAGCTAGGTGCGGTGTCTTGGGAAGAAGCCTCGGCGGATCAACACTAGCAAGGCTGTGCAGAAGCTTGACTGTGAAGGCGCCGCACGCCGCGATTCTGCCCTCATAGAATTTTCATTGAGAAGTTAACGAGGATCTTCGCTTGCGTTTCGACCGGTTGCCCATTCTGTAAATAGGGCCTGAATCGCCACTGGCGCGCAGCTTCCAGGGCCGCCGACACCAGTATGGTGGGACCGCTGAGCACGCGCAGATCACGGATGCCCCCGTCGGGGCCGACGAACGCCTGTAGCAGCACGGATCCCTGGACCTTCATCTGCCGGGCCAGCGAGGGATACGACGCCTCTATTGCTTGCGGTATTGCCTCGGGCTCATCCGAAGCTATCCGAGTCCGCTCCGCGGCTTTCGTGGCCGGACTCCACGCGAAAGCCATCGAGCTCGCGGCTTGAGGGCTCGAGTTCGGCGGCATCTCAACCTTCACGGAGTTGTTGCCCGGCTGAACGGTGCGGTGTGTGTCGCCGGCCACCACTTCGAACGCCATTGGCGGAAGCTGCGTACGCGTGGCCGCGATGACGGCGCCCCCTGCGACTGCGGGCTCGGCGGAATGCTTGGCAGCAACTTCGTTCTTCGTCTTTGCAGTGGGAACACTGGGGACAGTTGGGGCAGTCGCGGCAGGTTTAGGGGCGGAGCGTGGCTGCGCTACGCTGGTCGGAACCGATCCTGGAGACGCCCCGTCCGCGTCCGAAGTTTCGTCAGCACCGAACCAGATCTCGCGTTCCTTCACCACAACTACGGCAAGAGTGACCAGCAGGATGACGAGCGTGAAGAGCATCCTGCGCCGGCCCTTGTTCTCCGCTTCGTGCCTTTGCTTCTGCTCCGCCATCTCCTGCCTTTTCTTACGCGCTCGCGGCGTCCCTTAAAGTTGCCGCTAAGGTTTTCTCCGGCGAGTAAGTTGACACGGTTTGTGGTCGAGGAGAATAGCACCGGGGGGCGACGGCTATAGCACAAAAGGGGGATACAATTTGAAAAACGCTTCGTGCACCGGTCCTGCTTGCCACGTTTCTGGGGCACTCTCACGTTTGAAGAGGGCGACGAGGCTGGCCATCCTGCGCGATTGGAGCGCGATCAGGCAGTCTTCTCCCCGAACTCTGGCTATGTTTCTGCGCGGATACGATTTCGCTCCACATCCAGGTAGGCTTCAAATCCCATCGGCAAAATAGGCAGCGGGTGGCTCGTGTGTAGACTACGTGCCCATAAGACGGGCACTTGCTGTTCGTGCACAACGTCATTGTCATCTCGAATCTGCCAGCCAAGCCACTGTCCAAGTTCGAACCTGGACGGGGGATCGATAAGCAAAAGCTAGCACGAGGTGTGGGAGGAATAGGCTTCGTATTTTTGGCGTCTAGGGATTGATTTTTCTTCTAAGCAAGGAAACCGCTTGCGCCGGCGAAAAGTGGGCACCGGCCTGATAGCGGCGGCGTAAGCGGCTGAGCATCATTGATGGTCTGGTCGACATCAAAGACCTTGAGATTAGGAGGCCCATATGTCCATTCGGCCGGTTAAGCGCCTTATTGAATCGAAGCCCACTCTCGAAGGTGCAGGGGTACATCTACGCCGCGCATTCGGCTTCGGAAACACCAAGGAATTCGACCCGTTCCTCTTGCTGGATGACTTCCGCAATGATGTTCCTGAGGATTATCTGGCGGGCTTTCCGTGGCATCCTCACCGCGGCATCGAGACCATCACGTACGTTTTGGCGGGAACGGTGGAACACGGTGACAGCATGGGAAACAGCGGCGCCATCGCAGCCGGCGACGTGCAGTGGATGACGGCAGGCAGCGGCATCATCCACCAGGAGATGCCGAAAGGCGACCAGGCTGGGCGCATGCATGGATTTCAGTTGTGGGCCAATCTCCCTTCGGCGCTCAAGATGACTGCGCCGCGCTACCAGGAAGTGAAAGCGTTGGATATCCCGGAGATCACCGACGATGATGGCACTCATGTGCGAGTCGTCTGCGGGAAATTTTGGGGAAAGACTGGTCCCGTGGATGGAATCGCCGCCGAACCAATCTATCTCGACGTCTCAGTCGCGCCCGGCAAGAGAAAGACCCTGCCGGTGGAGACCACGCGACATGCCTTCGCCTATGTTTTCGCGGGAAGCGGAAAGTTCTGCAACGCGTCGGGTCCGCTCGCAGTCCCGACAGAAGCGGTGAAATGGCTGGACACTGCACCTCCCGTTGAGGCCGACAACCGCTCGCTCATAGTCTTCGATCGAGGCGACGAGGTCACAGTGCAAGCGGGCAACGACGGAATCCGGTTCCTGCTGGTTTCGGGAAAGCCGCTCGAAGAGCCGGTCGCATGGTACGGCCCAATCGTGATGAATACGCAGGAGCAACTGCGGCAGGCTTTCGCAGAACTCCAGGAGGGAACGTTTCTGAAAGAGAAGCAGACTAATAAGCGAATCCGGTAGAATGAAGGTTTTCACCGGACCGCTTGCTCACTTCTGATCTCATCGTCTCATCGATCCTGGCCTTCTGGGCGGCGCCCAAGGGCATTGTTCCCTACATCCGCCAGCACCTGTTGGACAAGACATTTCAGGGACTCTACAAAGCCGACGCATTCGATGTCGCGCTGCTCATTCCTTATTTCATTGTTCTGATTCTGCTTGCAGCCTACGGCGCGCACCGCTACATCCTGGTCTACCTGTATTACAAGCACAAAAAAAATCGCACCACGGAGCCGGCTGCATATTTCGAAGATTTGCCCCGTGTCACAGTGCAGCTTCCCATCTTCAATGAGCAGTACGTTGTGGATCGGCTGCTTGATGCCATCTGCAAGCTGAAATATCCGCAAGAGAAACTTGACATTCAGGTGCTCGACGACTCGACCGACGAAACCGTCGAGGTCGCGCGAGGTCTGGTCGATCGCTGTGCTGCGCTGGGCCATCCCATCAGCTACCATCACCGGACGAACCGCGAGGGCTTCAAGGCTGGGGCGCTGGCTGAAGGGATGAAGACGGCAAAGGGCGAATTCGTCGCCATCTTCGACGCTGACTTCACTCCGCCAGAAGATTTCCTGCTGCGCACGATCCACCACTTCAGTGATCCTGGCATCGGCATGGTGCAGACGCGCTGGACCCACATCAATCGCAACTATTCCATCCTCACGCAAGTAGAGGCGATTTTGCTCGACGGACATTTCGTTCTCGAGCATTCAGGCCGCGCCCGCAGCGGTGTCTTCTTCAACTTCAACGGCACTGCGGGCGTATGGCGGCGGAAAGCGATTGAAGAAGCCGGAGGCTGGCAACACGATACCCTGACCGAGGACACAGACCTTTCCTATCGCGCGCAGCTCAAAGGATGGAAGTTCATCTACCTGCAGGACGTTGAGTGTCCAGCCGAGTTGCCGGTAGAGATGACGGCATTCAAAACGCAGCAGGCCCGCTGGGCCAAGGGGCTCATCCAGACCGGGAAGAAAATTCTGCCGCAAGTGCTCAAAAGCGATGCGCCCTTGCGCACCAAGATTGAAGCCTGGTACCACCTGACGGCCAATCTCAGCTATCCGCTGATGATCGTGCTATCGGTGCTGCTGTTGCCGGCCATGATTATCCGCTTTTATCAAGGCTGGTTTCAGATGCTTTATATTGACTTGCCTTTGTTCATGGCCTCCACGTTTTCTATTTCGAGTTTCTACCTGGTCTCGCAGCGTGAGCTTTTCCCGCGAAGTTGGCCGCGCTCTCTCTTGTACCTGCCCATTCTCATGGCCCTGGGCGTGGGTCTGACTATCACCAATACCAAAGCCGTGATCGAAGCGCTCATCGGCAAGCAGACCGCATTCGCGCGGACTCCTAAGTATCGCGTTGAGTCGAAACAAGACAAGGTTGGCGCAACCAAGTACCGCAGGCGATTGGGATGGGTCCCGTGGGTCGAACTGCTGATCGGCACATATTTCGCACTGACAATCATCTATGCCGTTCAGAACGAAAAGTTCATCACCGTGCCGTTCTTGCTGCTTTTCGTAGTGGGCTACTGGTATACGGGATTGATGTCACTTCTGCAAGGCCGGTTTTCCGATGTATCGCTCCGCGCGGAACCGCATAACAAGCCTTTCCCAGTCGGTGTCTAGTGCCATTCTGAACATTCAGGGGCGGCCTATGCTTCGCTTGACCGCTGGTTTACAATCCCTTTCGAAAAAGTTCTCCTCAGTTCACGGCACTGCTGTGGCGCCCTGATTCTGACGGTTCGAAAGAGGAGACCCATGCTCCTTTCGCGAAAGTTTTTTGACTGTGTTTGCCTAGTCGCTCTTCTGCTGCCTTTCCTCAGTTGTGGTTCCGCCCACAGTTCCGACGAATATTTCGTCTTCGTGGCTGCGAATCTCCAGGTCCCATACTGGCAGACCGCGGGTGCGGGTTTCTCCAAGGCAGCAGAACAGTTCAAGGTTCGTTCCGATTTCCTTGGACCGCAGAACTACGACCCCAAGGACCAGCGGGCCGCTCTCGACCAGGCGGTGCAGAAGAGGGCCACGGGAATCCTGCTCGCAGTGACCGACCCCACCCTCCTTAAGGACAGCGTCGACAAGGCTGTGGCGGCGGGCATCCCTGTGATCACGCTGGACTCAGATGCTCCCGCCAGCAAGCGGCTGTTCTTCATCGGAACCAATAACTACCAGGCCGGTCTCACCGGCGGAGAGCGGCTGGCGCAGGAGCTCAAGGGCAAAGGCAACGTAGTAGTCTTTACCATGCCCGGTCAACCGAACCTGCAGGATCGTCTCCATGGCTATCGCGATGCGCTCGATCGTACAGCGGGTATCAAGATCACCCGCGTCGTCGATATTCAGGGCGATCCCCGCATCGCCTTCGACACCACAACACAAATCATTGGCAAGGAGAGGGACAAAGTCGATGCCTTTGTTTGCCTGGAGGCGCAGTCGGGCAAAGAGGTCGCCGGTGTGCTGAACAGTTACCACGTTACCGGCAAGGTCGTCATGGCGATGGACACCGATCAGGAAACCCTGGAGTGGATCCAGAAAGGCGGAATCGTCGCGACCATCGCGCAGAAGCCGTATACCATGGCCTTCGTAGGCCTGCAGATGCTGGACAATCTTTACCATCACAAGCCTGCGTCGCTGGATGCAGATTGGTCGAAGGACAGTTTTGCGCCCATCCCGGCATTCGTGGATACTGGTTCCAACCTGATTGATAAGGCCAATGTCGATTCCTTCTTGCAGGCGAAGAAGAGTCTGACTGGCGCCCAGAAATAAAAAGGTGCCAGCATTCCGAGGAACGACAAAAAGCGGCAAAAAACGAATGGACGGGATAGCCAATGCGCAAGCTGCAGTCGTTCTTTTGGTTCGTAACCCTGCTGGTTACTCTCTCTGCTGCAACTGCTGTTGCTCTTGAACGTCAGCCCAACTCTGACTATCACGCCCGGCGCGAGGCACTCGCCAAGAAGGCAGCCGGCGTGGTCGTGCTGTTCGCACCCATGGAAAACGAGGGGCCGAACGACCTCTATGGCTTCCGCCAGGACGATAATTTCTTTTATCTCACTGGTCTCAGTGAGCCAGGTTCGGCTCTGCTCATCGCTTCTGCGGTGGAAGCCAAGGGTGACGCACCCGCTCGCCCCTACACTGAGATTCTCTTTCTCCCGGCGCGTAATCTGATCCAGGAAAAATGGACGGGGCCCAAACTCGGCCCGGAAAATCCGGAGGCCGCGAAGATCACCGGCTTTGACCGCGCCGAAGAAATGGGAAGACTGCCCGATGAGGTGACGAAGCGCGCCACTGGTGATCGTCCCGTGATCTTTACCGATGTTGCGTCCCACGACGAAAGCTCCGCCAGTGCGGAACCGCTGGCGTTCTTGAAACGCACCAACTCATTTCTCGGATTTCAGGATGTCAAACCGATGCTCTCCTCGCTCCGCACCAACAAGGATGCCGGAGAGGCAAGTCTGATTCGCAAGGCAGTGGACGCTTCGGTCGCCGCCCACTTTGCCGCTTTCAAGGCCGTGAAGCCCAACGTTACGGAACGCGAAATCTCGGCGTTGATGCAATACGAGTGGGGCAAGCGCGGATGCGAGCGTCCTGCTTACGCGCCGATCGTGGGCTCTGGATACTATTCCACGGTCCTGCACTACTCGGAAGACTCAGCTACCATGAAAGCGGGAGACGTGGTCGTCATCGATGCGGCCGGCGAATATTCCATGTACGCCGCCGACATCACGCGTACGCTTCCGGTGAACGGTCATTTCACGGCGCGCCAACGGGAGATTTACGACATCGTCCTCGGAGCGCAGCAGACGGCGATGGCCGCATTCAAGCCGGGCAAGTCGACCCTGAAGCGCGGCGATCCTGATTCGCTCTATCAGGTGGCGTACGACTACATCAACACCCATGGCAAAGATCTGCGCGGCCAGCCGCTGGGCCAATATTTCATCCACGGCCTCGGCCACTACATCGGGCTCAACGTGCATGACCCCGGCGACTACAACGTCGCGCTCGGCCCCGGGATGACATTCACCATCGAGCCAGGAATTTACATTCCAGAGGAAAACCTCGGCGTACGCATCGAGGACGATTTTTACGTGGATGCGGACGGCAAGCTGATCAAGCTAAGTGACGCGTTACCGTCGAAAGCGGAAGATGTGGAAAAAGCGATGGCGGAAAAGTTAAAAGAGCATTGAGTAATTGAGTAAATGGGTAATTTTGTAACGGGGTTATCACCTTTACTCAACCAGCCGTCAAGGACAACGCTTTCTCCGTCAAGAGTACCATCCTTCGGGAGCGGAATGGCGTATTCGCTTAAATCGTCACTGGAAGCGATTTGGGAAGGCCGATGGTGCGGCATTGTGCTCACTGGGGCTGCGACAATCGCTTGCGCCTTCTTGTTCTATTTGGTTCCACCTCCCGGCGTCAGTGTCGACGTCATGGGCGTAACGGCGGCGATCATGGCAGCGAGAACAAAAGCCACGGGAGCAGAAAAGGCAGCATGGATGCTGATTATCTCCGCCCTTTTGGTTATCGAAGTCGCAGCGATAAAGAAGGAGAGGTTTTTTAACGAACAAACAGAAAAACTCAGGACCGAGGAAGAGCGTCAGCACTTCGCCGCGATTGGTACAGGAATAGAACAGACGATAGGGCAGGGCCAGCAGCAATTTAATGCGACGTTGACAACAGAGAAGAACAACTTGGCGCGGACGTTGGGAGGTTTAAAGGAAACAGTCAAACGCAGCCACTGGAGGCGATGGCTTTTGTTACGCCATCCTCATTCCGCCTGGTTATGCTGGGAACACTGCTACGTTCTCGACGGTTATCCCGCAAGGCAAGTATCCCTTGACGAACGTCAATATTTTGGTCACTGATGACGATATGATCGTCCAGTCGATGGACGAAGTAAGCAAAAGAGGGACACCGGACACAGGCGAAGAGTTTGCCAACACAATGCAGCGAGCTCAGGAATGGCTCCATATCGGCGACCTACCGCCTCACTTTACCGAGCAATTCTCTCTAGGCAGGGCGGCAACCGTGACTGGGGACAGGCGTATGTTGACCATAACCTTTTGGGCTAACAATGGGAATTGGACTGAAAAGTTAGCCCTTCGCCGCGTCAACGGAAAATGGCTGAGATTAATTCGAGTATGGAGAGAGAGACTAGACAAGAAAAAGAACGCATTCGTTGCGGATGTAATTTTTAATCAAGTCGATGACGGGTTCCCGGAGGATACAAATACTAAAGACGCGCATGGACTATCGGCTTCTCCTTCTCATTGATGAGTTGCTGGTATTCGAGTTTTTTGGATTCGATGAGTTGTAGCAACGTGTCACGAAAGAGAAAGCTATTCTTGCGGTTATTGAACCGCCAAGTCATTTCGTCAAAGTAGGCCGGAAGATGTTTCGCAGAGATTTTATGCCACGTCCCCATTGGAAAACCGCGGCGCTCTTAAATTACTCAATTGCTCGATTACTTAATTTCCCAATTACTGCATGCCCCAGTTCTACGAGACATACTCGCGGATATACTCGTCCTTCGTGTGGGCAAGCTGGTGTACATCTCCGTCAAAAATCACTTTACCGTCGCGCAGCATCAGGAAGCTCATCGGAACATCGCAATATTGGCCGCGTGGCAACGCACGCAATTGGTTGGTCCGCTTGTCGAACTGGTGAGTAGCCATGGTGAAGGCGTCCTGTAGTCGATGCGTCACCAGCAGCGCGCTCGTTTTATAAACGTCGCGCTGCTTCACGATCAGCTCGATGATCGTGTTGGAAGTCACCGGATCGAGACCGCCAGTCGGAGAATCGTAGAGCAACAGCTCCGGTTGGGTAATGATGGCGCGGGCGATGGCAACGCGCCGGCGCATGCCTCCAGAGAGCTCCGAAGGCAACATATCGACCGTGTGTTCCAGTTCGACGAAGCGGAGCGCCTCGCGTACTCGCCGGTCAATCTCCTCATAACCAATGTCGTGTTCTTCCATCAAACGGTAGGCCACGTTTTCGCTAACTGTAAGCGAGTCAAATAAGGCGCTTTCCTGGAAGACCATGCCAATCTTGCCGCGAAGGGCAAATAGCTCTTCTTCGCGCATCTGAACTACGTCATTGCCCAGAACGATGATTCTTCCAGCGTCGGGCTTCAGCAGTCCCAATGCGAGCTTCAGGATCGTACTCTTGCCCGATCCCGCAACCCCGAACAATGCCTTCGTTTCCCCATAGGGCAGGCGAAAGGAGATTCCGCGGAGCACTTGGTTTTCTTCAAAAGCCAGCCACACATCTTCAAACACAATGGCGAATCCCGAGTGTGCCTCGGTCACGGGGGCAGTTGCATCGAGTGGCAGAGTCGGGGCAGACATGTGGTTAGTTGTACGACAACACGTTCATCAGGAATTGAGTCACAAAGAAGTCGACCACGACGATCAGGACGGATGCGGTGACCACTGCCTGCGTCGTCGCCCGGCCCACGCCCTGCGTCCCTCCACGGGCAGTCATACCGTAGTAACAGCCGACCGTGGCAATAATGAAGCCGAACAGGACCGGTTTCACCAGTCCCATGAAGACGTCCTCGAACCTCAGCGACTGTGAGGCGTTGCTCCAGTACTGGTGTGCGTCCAGGCTCAGGAGTGTCTTGGACACAAACAGTCCACCCGCCAGCCCTACCATATCGGAGAGGATGGTCAGGAAAAACAACATGAAGACGGTTGCCGTGACCCGCGGCGTTACCAGCTTTTTCATGGGGTCAGTTCCCAGCGCGCGCATCGCGTCGATCTGCTCGGTCACAACCATGGACCCGAGTTCGCTGGCCATGCCCGACGCATTTCGGCCGGCCACCAGAATGCCGGTGAGTACCGGACCCAATTCACGCACCATGGAAAGCGCAACCAGCTCCCCGATCAGGTTGATGGAACCGAAGCGCTGCAGAGTATTCGCGCTTTGCACGGCGAGCACTGCACCCGTGAAGAATCCGATCAGCACCACGATGGGCAACGAACCCACGCCGATGAGATCCGCCTGGAGAATGATGTCTGCAACATAGAGTGGCTTGCGGAAAATATTGGCAATGGAATGCGCCGAGAGCAGGGTGTAATCCTGAACTGCCTGGACTTTTTCTTTGGCGACATCCGTAGGCGAGGTGAATTCCATGCTGTTTCGGGGAGACCGGCGAGCTTTCGTTGCGCGCCACGCCAGCCTTTCCCGAACTATAGCAGAGAACGGTCTGAGCCTTCAGCCATCCGTGGACTGGCGTGACTCCTCTTGATGGAAGGGAAGCGCTCGGCGCTTAGTGGTATGTGTTGCATCGCCGGACGTTTGGGCGTGCTTCAAACCCGTGTATCTGGTTTAGCCGGTACAAGTTTCCATCTGATGGCCGGTCGATAATAGCTTATAGATAATACCGAGCTAGGGAGCGATTTAAGGGGCGTTAGGTGCGGGATGACCCTTCTCGCCCTCCGAGGGGACAATCGTCGCTCTACGGGCTTCCCAGGAGCCGCCAACGGCATTCTGTACAGTGGTCAAAACGTGACTTCGCGCTTCTCGCCGAAGACTTGCCGTGTGTAGAATCAATGACTTAAAGCTAACCAATTGATTCCAAAGAGCCTTCTCGCTATTGAAAGCATCTTGCTGCATTATCAATAGCTTGTAGATAAGTCGTTGATTCCACGACGCGTTGAGAAGGAGTTCCCGCTATCGGGACCCGATGCCCAGGCTTATCTTCGCGACCTTCGCGCCGCCTTGGCGAACTTTGCGGTTAAAGGCTTAGCCGTTGAACTTTGGGTGAAGGCTAAACTCGGGCAGCCCTTTACCCCCGCCCCTTCTTCTTGATCTCAATATTCAGGCGGCGGATCTTCTGATTCAGGGTAGAGAGTGGCACATGGAAGCGCTCGGCGGCTTCGGTCTGATTCCAATTACAGCGTTCCAGCATGTCGGTGATGATTCGCCGCTCCACATCTTCGACGATCTCGAACAGCGACGCATCCGACGGCGGGTCGTGCATATTGAACGCCGATCCCCGGCCCATCATGGAATCGGGTAACAGGTCGGCGACGATTTCCGCGCCCGAGGAGAGCACGACTGCGCGCTCGATCACGTTTTCCAGTTCACGCACGTTGCCCGGCCAGGAGTAGGCCATCAGCGGACGCAAGGCCTCCGGCGTAATGCGGCGAACCGGCCGTTCATTCTCCTCGGCGTATTTCTTGAGGAAGTGTTCGACCAGCAGCGGAATGTCTTCCTTACGCTGGCGCAGTGGAGGCAGTTCAATGCTGATTACATTGAGGCGGTAGAACAGGTCTTCGCGGAATCTTCCGTCTCTTACCATGGTGCGCAGGTCGACATTGGTGGCTGCGATTATGCGCACATCCACCTGAATCTCCTGAATTCCGCCCAGATGCATGAATTTGCGGTCCTGTAATACGCGCAGTATTTTGGCTTGCGTCTCCAGGCCCATGGTGGCGATTTCGTCAAGGAATAACGTGCCCTTGTCCGCCACCTCGAACAATCCCTTTTTCGAAGCGATGGCGCTGGTGAACGCGCCCTTCACGTGCCCGAAGAGTGTGGATTCAAGCAGGTCTGTCGGCATGGACCCGGTGTTGACCGGAACAAAAGGCCGGTCACGCCGCGGTGAATTCAAGTGAATCGCTTTGGCAATAACTTCCTTGCCCGTTCCACTTTCACCCTGCAGCAGCACGGTCGAGCGGCTGGTCGCCACCTGGGCCACCAGATCGAAAATCTTCAGCATGGGCTCGCTCTTACCCACGATGTTTTCAAAGTTGTAGCGCTGCTTCAGTGCGCGTTTGAGTTGGACGTTTTCTTCGGCGGCCCGGCGCCAGCCCACGGCGGCGCGCACGTCCGCCAGCAACTTTTCGTTATCCCACGGCTTCTGGACGAAGTTAGCCGCACCCGATTGCATGGCTCGCACCGCGTTCTCCACCGTGCCGTACGCCGTAATCATGATCACGGGGAGGCTCGAATCGTGGGAGTGGATCTCCGCCAGGATCTCCATCCCATTGCGACCGGGGAGAGTCAGGTCAAGCAGCACCAGGTCGAAAGGATGCTCTCCGACCCGCAGTAGACCGTCTTCGCCCGTGGCCGCAGTCTCAATCTCAAAGCCTTCGAGTTCGAGCAGCGTCTGCAGCGACTCGCGGATTTCAGCCTCATCGTCGATGATCAACACCGAGCCCGCCGATGCCGGATTCCCCGGCAGCGTGTCGCGCGAAATCACGGCTGCCTCAGACATGGACTGCCTTCCTGCTCAGGGGAAAATCCAAAGCAAATGTCGTCCCGCTTCCAGGATGACTCTCCACGCGAATCTTCCCCGCGTGCTCCTGGATGATGCCGTAGGTGACGGAAAGACCCAGCCCGGTGCCGCGGCTCTGGCCTTCCCGAGGAGCGGCCTTCGTCGTGAAAAAAGGATCGTAAATGCGCTGAATGTGCTCCGCCGCAATGCCCGATCCGGTGTCGGAAACCCGTACGCTGACGTTTGAGCCGTTGGAGGTCTCCACACTCAACGTGCCGCCCCCAGGCATAGCGTCCTTGGCATTAAGAAACAGATTCAGGAATACTTGTTGCAGCCTTCCAGGATTTCCCTGGATGGGCGAGATCGCCGGCGTCAGCTCGGGATGCACCTCGATCTTCGCGGTTTTGAACTGGTGCTCGAGCAACGCCAGCGTATCCGTAATGACTTTGTTTACGTCGACCTCGGTGAACTCGCTTCCGCTGGTGCGCGAGAAGTTCAGCAGGTTGTTGACGATCTCAGAGGCGCGGAAGGTCTGGCGCGTGATTTTCTCGAGCAGTCCTGATTTTTGCGGATCGCCCTGCAACTGCTTCGCCAGCATCTGCGTGTAGGAAGAAATCACGGCTAGCGGCGTGTTCACTTCGTGCGCCACCCCCGCCGCCAGCAATCCGATCGACGAAAGTTTGTCCGCCTGCGAAAGTTGGGCCTCGAGCTCCACCCGCTCGGTGATGTCATCCATGATAACCAGCCGCCCGACCACCTGGAACTTGCGCGTCACCAGCGGAGCAATGGCGACGTTGACCGTGCGCGTCTCGCCCGCCGGAGTCTTTAAGCGGAATTTGTAAAGGTTGTGAATCCCTGCGTCCTGCCGCACGCGGTAGAACTCTTCCACGAACTCACCGGGAAACATTCCATCTGCGCGTTCCAGCTCTCGATGCGGTCTTCCATGTCGAGCGCCATGACGCCCACGTTGATGGACTCGACGATATTCTCGTTGAAGTCCTTCAAGCGCTCGTATTCGGCAACTTTTTGCTGCAGCGAGGTGTAGAGCTGGCCGTTCTGGATGGCGATGCCGAGATAGCCACCCAGCGTCTCCAGCAATTCCACGTCTTCGCTGGAAAGGAAGTCGCCCTGCACCGTCTTTCCCAAGCCCAGCACAGCAATCGTTTTTTGCTGGGCCCGGCAGGGAATGTAGTAGTTCAGATCCAATCTGGCGATGGTTTCCTGCGATCCCGTGGTTTCGCGCGGCACCTGGTGCGTGTTCTCAAAAAACAGGTGCCCGGCCGGCTCCGGCCGAGGCGCGCTCAGAAAGGTCAAATCAAGTTTGTTGGGCGGCGTCACGCCCGAGGACTTAGAAAGCACAAAAGGCTTGGCATCGTCGCCCGTGCCCAGAAAAATCGCGACCCGGTCCACGGCCAGAGTACGCGAGAGACGGTCCATGACCGACGACAGCATCGCCGTCAAGTCAGGCTCCGAGCTTAGTTCGCGGCCAAACTCGAGGAGCGTCCGCCGATAGTCATAGCGCGTGCGGTAAAAGAACTGGTCGACACGGTCCTGGATCCACTTCCGTACCGGATCAAATAGCAGTGCGGTTACCACGACCGCGAGGATAAGTCCCACCGGACCGCTGCTCGGCTGGCGCATGTGCACCAGTTCGGCGACGCCAGCCACCAGGGCAAAATACATTCCAACCACAGCCGCGGCAGCCAGCGTGTAGACCACGCCACGCTTGAAAATTAAATCCACATCCATCAACCGGTAGCGGAAGATGGCGTATCCGAAAGTGAGAGGTAGTAATCCCAGGGAGAGCACCGAGACCTTCATCCCCGTCCCGACCATCAGGTAGCCGCGCGTGACCCACTTCAATTGCTGCCGCAGAATCGTGGTGCTGGCGCGACGGTAGCTGTACCAGAGGACTGCCGCCGCAACCAGGAAAAACAGGCCGCTGTACGACATCTCCAGCCGGTCAATGTTCCAGCGCAGCCGTCCAGTCGCTTCCAGCCACCGGATCGCAGCAACGTGTACCCCCAACAACAGACACCCGGGGGCGTATACCGTTGCCAGCAGCCAGGAATGTTTGCGCACGAACTGCCGCTTCTCCGGGAAGGTCAGAACGAAGTGCAGGAACAACGCCGGCTGCAAGACTCCGGCCAGGACGTTGCACCACAGGATCGCCCAGTCAAAGTCGTTCAGCTTTCCGGTGTAGTGGAAGGCATAAGAAACGAACGACACCAGGCAGAAGATGTAGAAGTGGGTTGATCCCGGAGCGGTCCAACGGCGCAGCAGGACATAAATTCCAATACCCAGATAGATCAGCGCGATCAGCCGCAGCCAGTTATTCAGGGAACGCTCGGCAGGCGCCAGGATCACGTTGGAATCAAGGCTGACCGATTGACGCATCAGCGAGTACGTCGCTTTGGACCAAACGCCGGTGCGGTAAAGTTGGCGCTCCAGACTCGGCACGCTCTTGACGTCCTGGCCGTTGACCGAATTCAGCTGGTCGCCAATTTTAATGCCGCTCTTGGCGCCCGGTCCGCTCGATTCAAGGCCGTCTGCCACCAGGCGCCCGTTGTGCTCCACCCACCACACACCGTCATCGGGAACGGCAAATTCACGTTCCTTTTGGAAGTTGAAGCCAGCAAAGACCACCGCAGCCACTGTCATCAGGAACAACAGGACAGCAACAAAGCGGAGTTGGCTTTCCCGATTCATGGGTTTGGGCAGCAGCCCCGAGCCTTTAGGGGGCGGGATCGGCGTCAGATCGACGCCCGTCTGCTCTTCAATAAGCAACTTCGCTGCCATGTCTGTCCGGGGTTGGATGCGTTTAAATCCCGCAAATCAAGCCACTTCTGAAATTATAGAGGGCTTTTCGAACAGCAGCTACGGCTTTCTGGATGTTTCTGTGGGATTCTGTATCTCCTTCCCCTTGAACTTCTTAGGGTTACGGAGAATACGTTCTTGCAGAGCAAATTCGGGAGTGGTCGATCCGAATTATTGGAAGATCTTAAATTCTTCACCACAGAGGGCACAGAGTAACACAGAGAAATACCCTGTGACCCTCTGTGGTGAAGCTCTTTTGGGAACTGAACCCGCTAAGACGGCCAGGCTGCTATCGCTGTTGCTGCAGGAGGAAGGCTGACACGAATCACATTCAGCAGTTCCTCATTGTCCGCGGGCTTCTGAAAGAATGCTGCTGCACCTGCCTTCAGAGCGCGTTCTTCGTTGCCCTGGGGATCGCGCGCGCTCAACACAATCACCGGGACGCCGGACAGGACGTCGCTGTTTTGCAGGCGGTCGAGAACGACAAAACCGTCCCCTGCTGGCAGTCCCAGGTCCAAGAGAATCAGGTCGGGCCGCTCCTTCTGAGCTGCGGCCATCGCGCTATAGCCGTCGCTTGCGGTGGTGATGTCATAGTTGTTGGCTCGAAGACGCAGACGCAGCGCCCGCACCAAATCGGGATCATCGTCGACGACAAGTATTTTCTGTTTCGGCATAGAAGTGCTCTCCTTTTTGATCAACTAGCTAGAATGTTGTTTCTTTCCGTTGCCAGCAGTCTTCTGCTTTTGCTTTCTTTCCAGGCTCGACGTATTTTTTTCGAGGCTGGACATGACCATTCCCATGATGCAGCCGGCCACGGTTTGAATCTGCTGCTCCAACGAATCGCCCGCGTTGGCCGGCGGAACGTCAACCGGAGCCGTGGTGATGGTGAGGGTGCCTTTCTCCTTCGCCCCCGTAACGTTCTCGAGTTGCTCTCGGATGCGGGTGCTCATGATCCCGGCATGCTGCAAGTCGGTAGACGCGACGACAAAGAAGGTCTCACTGAGTCCTGATGTCCCCATCGGCGGCAGGACCAGGTCTTTGTCGAGGTACACGCAGCGTTTCAGCGTTTCCAGACACTGTTGACAGGTCTCTCTCCAATTTCCCCGCGGAGGATTCGAGAGCGGTGTGAGTTCGACTCGCACCAGCACGAAAGCCGGTCGCAGGCTACCCTGATAGGCAATGACCGGGGAAAGAAGTTTCGCCAGGGAGTAGATCGGCAGGGTGAAGGTGAATGTGCTGCCCTGCCCCGGTTCACTCGAAAGCCATATTCGTCCGCCGTGCAGCCGGATCAGCTCTTTGCAGATAAACAGCCCCAATCCCAGGCCGGAGCGGTTGTTGTCGACCGACTCCGGATCCTGATACAGGCGCCCAAAGATGAGTGCCTTGGCTTCTGCACCGATGCCTCGCCCGGTATCGCTGACCGAGACATAGACGGTGTCCGGATCAGTCTCGATCATGCAAGCCTTCACCACCACCGATCCTTCTGCCGGCGTGAACTTTATGGCGTTATCGAGCAAGTTGATGAGCACCTCGACCACGCGGTCGGGGTCGGCGAACACCAGCGGAATCCTCAGGTCGAGTCCCATTTCCAGTCCGACGTGTTTTCCCTCCGCGGTGGGACGCATCATGGCAACGGCCTGCCGGATCAGCTCGCTGAGAGCAATGCAGCGCGGTTCGATCCGCATCTTGCCGTTCTCGGCGCGGGTGGCTTCGAGCAGATCGCGGATCATGGCGTGCAACTGGTTCACGCTCTTCAAGACCGTCCTCAGGTGGTCGCCTTGTTCCGGCGCAACCGGGCCAGCCAATCCGTCCAAGAGCAGCGTGACGTACTGGTGAATGCAGGTGAGCGGTGTGCGCAGCTCATGAGATACGTGAGACAGGAACTGGTTCTTGAATTCGAGTTGCTGCTTTTGGCTGATTTCAAGGGTGCGTAGAAGCGCTTGCCGTTCCACGGCATACCGGATGGCTCGTTCCAGCTGTTTGCTGGTGACGTCGCCCTTAATCAGGTAGTCCTGCACTCCCTGATGGACAGCCTTGATGGCCAGCGCCTCATCGTCCTGGCCAGAGAGCACGACCACCGGTGTATTGGGGGCGTGCTTCATGACGCGGCGAAAGGTCTCTGCGCCGTGGCTGTCGGGCAAGTTCAGGTCCAGCAAAACCAGCGAGGGCGCTTCATTGGTCATCGAGGCGAGGCCATCCGACAGCCGGTTAACACAATCCACTTTGACCGAGGATTGGCCTTCGACCAGGCGAAGACGAATCAGGTCTGCATCTCCCGGGTTGTCTTCAATCAGCAATACACGGGTAGTTTGGTCGTCCATTATTCTCCTTGTACGGGGGTGGGCTTGCCAAACCGAGCCGGCACTGTTCAATCGTTGTCACTAGCGGAGAAACGCCTCCGGTTGTCGGAGTTCCGATGTTCCAGTGCGCGCCCGCTGGCAACCGCGCTTTATCCGGGTGTACGTGGGCGGTACTAGAGAACATCAGCAGAGGCGGATATCCCCACACAAAATGCTTATCGGCAGAGCCGCCGCAAGCTTTAGGCTCCAGGCTGCAGGCGACTTTACGAAGAAACATTGGTCACTGTTCTGTCGTTTTTTTGGGGCCGGAAGAGTCCCTGAGTTGACTACGAAGATGAGGATTCGCTCAGATGAGAAGAAGGGATTTGCGAATATTCGAGCGGTCACCAGCGCGAGAAGGGTTTTAGCCCGCTTTCCGCGCGTCGCTCTTGGCGGCCTCGGGCAGGCTGCTATCTTCGTCCCACTCAAACGACAATGCCCGCGAAGTGGTCTCGATGGGCTCGAGTTCGGGAATGTCCTCGGCCACCGATGCGCCCAAGTCGGCGAACTTGCGCGCCGAAACCAGCACCCGGTTCTCCAGCGAACCGACGGCCTGGTTGTACGCTTCAACGGCGCGGTCTAGGCTACTGCCGACGGCTGTGATATGCGTAGCCAGTTTGCGCAGGCGGTCATGAAGTTCCTTCCCTAGAGCGCTGATCTGCTGCGCGTTGCGCGCAAGCTTCTCCTGATTCCATCCGTATGCCACGGCTTTCAGAAGGGCGATCAAGGTCGTAGGTGACGCAGGAATCACACGCTGCAGAACTCCCTGCTCGATGAGGCCGGGATCCTGCTCGAGGGCGGCACTGAAAAACGTTTCGCCGGGAAGGAACATTACGACGAACTCGGGCGTGGCTTCGAACTGCTCCCAGTAATTCTTGCCGCTGAGGATCTTCATGTGGTCGCGGACCTGGCGCGCATGGTTGGCCAGACAGGTTCTCCGCGTTTCCTCATCGGTGGTCTCGAAGGCATCGAGGAATGCTTGCAGCGGCGTCTTCGCATCCACGACCACGTGTTTGCCGCCGGGTAATTTCACCACCAGGTCAGGACGCAATCTTCCGCTGTCGCTATTCACTGTCTCCTGCTCAGCGAAATCGCAATAGGAAAGCATGCCCGCAATTTCCACCACGCGGCGCAACTGGATTTCTCCCCATCGCCCGCGCACATTTGGGGTGCGTAGCGCTCGCACCAGATTGCCGGTCTCGGACTGCAGTTTTGCCTGCGTGGTGATGAGCGACTGCACCTGAGCATGCAGGCCGGCGTACGCTGCGCCACGCGCCACTTCCATCTGCTGGATCTGCGCGTCTACCTTGCTCAGCGATTCGCGAACCGGAGCGACCATATCGGCGACAGCCTTCTGACGGCCTTCGAGATCGCCCCTGGCTTCGCTTTGAAAGCGCTCCAGATTCTCCCGGGCCAAAGCCAGGAACTGCTGGTTGTTGCTCTTCAACGCATCCGCAGCCATGGCCTTGAAAGCGTTGCGCAAGTCTTCGCTGGCGCGGGTCACCAACTCGATCTTTTCGTTGCTGGTCTTCCGTTCCGATTCGAGAGCCGATTCCAGTCTGGCCTTGCCTGCCACCAGTTCGGTGTGGTCCTGCTGAAGCCGCGCCAGATCAGCCTTTGCGGCGGTTAATTCCTTTTCCATCAAGAACAAGCGTGCATTCGAAGCAGCTGCCTTCGAGCGCAGCACGAGCCAGGCAATCACACTTCCAAACAACAGGCCAACGACCCCACTGGTCACCAGTTCCATAGACAAAGGTAATTACTCAGAGTGGATTTCAACTTCTAGCCTAGCACCAGCCGCAAGTTTGAGTCTGAACCTCAAGTTTGAATCTGAACCTCAGGTTGCACGCACTAAGTTTTGCACGTGAAGCTCGATCCCTCCCAGGGTCCAGTCGCGTAGGTACAAGCTGATGCTTAGAGCCTCCAGGATATTGTTGACGTTCCTGCTCGGGATGGGCGCCGCCTCGGTTCCACCGTCGGGTCGATTGCTGGCTTCCAGCGGAAAGGCGGGCGCTGCGGAGAAATCCGCGCAGCACGCAACTCTAAGACCCGCCGCAGCAACCGCTCCCGATATTCCTTTCGAGCCTTTTGATTCCGCAGCCGAGCAGCAGCTCTTTCAGCTGGCGAATCAGGCGCGAGCGCAAGCTGGCGCGCCTGCGTTAGGGCTCGACGAGGGTCTTTCGCAGGCCGCGCGGGTTCACGCTCAAGCCATGGTTGAGGCGCAGCAGCTTTCGCATCAGTTTGACGGCGAGCCCTCTTTGGTCGAGCGCCTCGCAACCGCTACGCACCTGCAACTCGATCAGGAAGGGGAAAATGTAGCGTTCGATATTGACCCGGAACACGCGCAGCGGCACCTTATGCTCTCCCCACCCCATCGTGCGAACCTGCTTAACCCGGCTTATAACGTAGTCGGGTTGGGCGTGGTGCGCAGCGCAGATCGTCTTTATGTCGTACAGGATTTCGGTCATGCCCTCCCCAACTATTCTGTAGCGCAAGTGAAGGATCGGATTGCGGCGACTGTGGCCGAAGCGCGGCGTCAGGCCAAGCAGCCCGACCTTGCCCGCCACGACCTGTCCACCGCGGACGACGCGGCCTGCTCCATGGCGCAAGCGGACAAGCTCGGCACCTCCCCCATTCATCAACTCGCGCAGCGCTACACGGTGCTGACGTTTACCAGCCTGAATCCAGAAACGCTGCCCGCGGGGGCAGGACACGCGCTCTCCAGCCACAATCTGCGCAGCTTCTCAGTTGGCGCGTGCTACGCGCGGACCGAGACTTATCCTACAGGCGTGTATTGGGTGGTGCTGTCGCTGGAGTGAAGGGACGCTCTGCACGGATAGACGTGCCATCGAAACAAGCCGTTTCCAGTTTCGTTTGTTCCTGCAGTCCGTCGAGCGCCTGCTAATGATCGTGAGGATGCTCAACAGAATCGTGCGTGTCATGATTTGTCTCGCGTAGGTGTCGGCAGGCGCCGTGCGGGAGTCTCTTCCCGCGTGCGGCCGAACAGACCAGGAGGAACACCGCCAGCGAGCCTGCAAAGCAATGTCAATTGGCCACGGTGGTGAACCGCATGCATCAACAGCTTGCGCCAGAGCAGATTGCCAATGCTCCAGAGTTCGCCATCCGCATATCGGATCTCGCGCCCCCAGTCGTGAGACTGAAGCCGAGCCACTCTCGTGACGGCCTCGTCGTGCACCACCCGGAACGCGGGCGCGAGCGCTTCTATCGTTCTGGGGCGTTCGATGTGTGGCGGTTTGCTTGTGTCGAACTTGAATTCGCCCTGGTCGATGCCTAGCGACACATAAGCATCGACTTCTGCGAGGTGCCACGCAAGCTCGCCAATTGATCGGCTACCCGTGTCCGGACGAAAATCGTACTGATCCGCCGGTAGTGCGCGCAGCAGGGCGAGTGTGCCATCTGTTTCTCGCTCCCAGTGTGTCAAAAACTCTTGCAGCTCGGTTTGCATCTCGATTCTTCCTTTCTTCCTCAACGCGGAACTCTGTATTTCGATAGCCGAGGGTGCAGGCCTACTTCTGCTGGGCTTTGATGGCCAATCTGTCGTCCATCGGGATTACGACCACGGCGAATGGTGTTCCAGCGTCGTCCGTCACGAGCGGAAGCGGAGCGCCGAATGGGTTACCGCCGACCATCGAGTTTTCATAGTACGGGGCGAAGACCATCATGTGAGGATGCCAATGGCCGATTCCCGATGCGAGATACTGATCCGCAGACCACATATACGCGAAACTGACACCTTCCCTCTTCGGCAACTCGCCTTTGACATAGGCTGCCTGGAGACCCTCAGCGATCTGGTCCGGCGTTTTGCCCTCCATCCCAAATTTGCTTCGCAGCTCGTAATACGGCATTACGGTTCGCGATGCTGCCGGGTTGAAACAGATGGGTGCATGGACCTTTGCGTCATAAACGAGATCACGAAACTGCGCAGGGGTATATGTTGGGGCGGACCACCCCCGCATCACCATGCAGACGAAGCCGTTGTCCCCTTCGCGAGCCACCTGGTAGCCCGAAGCCGTTAACACCTTGATCGTCGCCCGGTCCGAGATGTTTGCCGGGGCCGCGCTTCTGGCCAATGCCACCTCGGCTTCTGGCGTCATCATGTACTCGCTGACCGGAGGGTACTGGGGGCTCTGCCCGCGCATCGACGCTGCTTGCATACTCACAAGAAGTAGTACCAGCCCTGCCATAATTTTCCGCATTTTGATCTCGTCTCCTTTATTGAAATGCCTTCCTATCCTGTAATACGTCTCTCAAGCAGCCCGAGATACGTGCTTCAGTGCGGTTTCATTCAGGAGGGCTCGGCGACGACAGACGTCGCGGCCGCGAGAATCCACGGACAGTGTGAGAAATCCGCGATGCGCTCGATGCGGCCATCAACCACCTCGAGGCGAACGAAGGACATTGGCGTCCAAACGTTTGCTTCCTGTCGCAGGATGACGACCACCGGTTCCCCGTCCACTTCGCCCACCGCCATTCGCCACGGCACCGTCCAACGCTCGTAGTTCCCGAAGTAGGGTGAGTCGTCCAAACGGCCTGCGAATTTGTCCGCCACCCGCAGCTGAGCGTCGGCGGCGATCAGTTCGCGGAGTCCATTCCAATCGCGTCGATTGAATCGCTCGACGTAGAGATGTAACAGCTTCGATATCTCCGCGTTCTTCTTCTGTGGCGGCGTCCTCTGTTCCGGCAATGCTGCCAATTTCGACCGACCGCGGTTGAGCGCGGCCTTGACACCACCCACAGTGGAGCCAACCAGTTCCGCGATTTCTTCGAGCGTGTAGTCAAAAACGTCCTTCAGCAGTACACAGGCGCGCTCCTTGGGGGGCAGACTTATCACTAGCTGTTCAACCGCTCGACCTACACCAAGGACGGGAGGATTGGCAGGCATTACGTAATCTGGATCCATGGAAGCAACTTCAGCCTCAACCCGGACTCCACGCCTCCGCAGGAAATCGATGCACCGATTGTGCGCAATGCGAAAAAGCCAAGGCACAAGTGGACGGCTGTCGTCGTACTGGTCCAGCTTCCGGTAAGCCTCGAATAACGCGTCTTGAACGACATCCTCACCGTCCAGCACCGACCCGGTCATGCGCGAGCAGTAACGGTGCAAACGCGGCCTGAGCTGAGTAATCGTTTCAAGGAACGCCAGATAGCGGCCCTCGAAGGGACCGGAGGCTTCCATGTCGCGTGGATTGTCCATATCTATAGTTACGCAGCTAATCGCCTTTGGGATACGGAGAGAACCCCTAGGTTACGACGTCTGCCTTGAGGCGGTCGCGCCATAACGCGGTTCCCGGGAAGAATCTCCCGCGGCCAGCGAGAAAATCGGCCGAGCCGTCTACGACGCGGGTGTCGGTCGAAGATGCACCAGGGTGGCCGCTCCACGGGCAAGGCATGTTTGCATCGCTCTTCAGATCATCGAGAAAATCGAAACACAGGCCTTGAGACTGCTTTCCGGATGGATTGTCCTCAACTCGGAAACTGACCCGTCACCGGGGCGGAGAGACACTCTTCCTGAGATGGAGGAACTACAAGCGTTCGGGGACCGCGCTCTCGAATAGTTCGGCTCCGACCTCGGCACTGCCTTTCGCCCGTATCCGCAGACGGTACCAGGCCACAATCGCCGCCAGCGAAAACACAAAGATGATGGTCGAGACCGCGTTGATCTCCGGCGTGATTCCACGCCGCAGCCGTCCCCAGATCTCCAGCGGCAGTGTGTTGTCGCGTCCTATCAGAAAGAAACTGACCGCGATTTCGTCCATCGAGAGCGTGAAAATCAACAGCGCCGCACCGATGATCGGCAGCTTCAGATTCGGCACAGTCACGCGCCAGAAGGTCTGCCAGTAGTTCGCTCCCAGGTCTAGCGAAGCTTCCTCTTGCGCCCGATCAAGCTTCTGCAATCCGGCAAATACTTCGGTTGCGGCAACCGAGATCAGCGCAGTCCCATGGCCCAAGATGATCGTCATCCGGCCGAGCTTCGTGCCCATCATGTTGAACAGCATCAGCAGGGAGAGTCCCGTGATAATGCCTGGCAGAATCAACGGCAGCAGCACCAGTCGTCGAAACAGCGCCTTGCCCGGAAATTGTGCCCGATCAAGCGCCAGTGCCGCCGGAATTCCGAAGGCCAGCGAGATCACCATCGCGGCAAATGCTACTTGCAAGCTGTTGAGCACCGAATCCCAGAGGGGACTATCGGCAAACAGCACTCGATACCAGTCGAACGTCAACCGATGCGGCGGAAATCCTCCAACTCCCTCTCCGTTGAACGAATAGAGAATAAGAACCACAATCGGCAAATAGAGAAATGCAAATACCGCAACGGCGTGAACCAGCAGCCAGCGCGAGCGTGGAACCGAAGGCGTGCCGTCGCTCATGAGAAACTCCATCGCTTTTCAAGCCGCTCGGAGAAGAACAACAGACTTACCACCAACACCAGCATGCACAGCGAGATCGCTGCCCCTAAAGGCCAGTTGTAGGCCGCGCCAAACAGGCTGACCACGATGTTCGAAATCATGATGCCGCTGGGCCCGCCGAGCAGCAAGGGCGCAAGAAAATCACCCAGGCTCAACACAAAGGCAAACGTGGCCCCTGCCAGCACTCCGGGAATCGAAAGCGGTAAAATTACCTTCCAGAATGTTTGTGCCGGCGTTGCCCCCAAATCATGCGAGGCCTCAACCAGATTGCGCGGGATATGCTCGAGCGCAGCGTAAATCGGCAAAAAGGTAAAAGGCGTGTAGATGTGTGTGAGCGTCAGCACCACCGCGAACGGACTATAGAGCAAGAACTCCAGCGGATGCCTGGTCAGGTGCACGTATTGCAGCAGAGTGTTAAGCACGCCATCGGAGCCAAGGATCGTCTTCCATGCATACGCACGCACCAGGTAGCTGACCCACAGCGGAATAATCACCAACTGATACAACAAATCTTTTCGTGCGCCCGCATAGAACGAAAGGAAATATGCTAACGGATACCCCAGTAACAGTGAAAAGATCGTTACCCGCGCCGCGATCCACATGGAACGCAGCAGCGTCTGCCAGTAAACGTTGACCTTCAGAAGTTGCCCGTAGTTGTGCAGATTCCACGAATGGATGATGGTCTGCGACGGCGACACGGACCAGAAGCTGTAGCAGAACATCAGCAAATACGGCGTCAACAGGAACACGGCGACCCAAACCACAGGAGGCAACGTGACCGCCGTTTTGTAAGCGCGGGAAAACATCAGTTCTTTTGAGGAGACTCGCGTACCATCACCGCGTCTCTGGGAGAAAATTCCAGCTCGATTTCATCCTGAATTCGGACTCCGCTTGGGGTCCGCACCACAAGCACCAGCCCACCCGCACACTCCACCCGGATTAACTCTGTAGCTCCGTGAAATGCCTGATGGAGAACTTTACCCCGAACCCGCACTACGTCCTCCCCGGTACTCGCGGTTCCCTTGGCGTTCCCACTCGCGACCACTCGTACATTCTCCGGGCGCAAGGAAAAAAGAGCGGCTCCGTCCGGGATTTCCACTGCCCAAGAAAGACACCCGCACTGTGCCACAGCTGCCCGCACCTCAGCCTTTAACAGATTCGTGTGACCAATGAACTGTGCGACATAGGCCGTCGCAGGGCGGCTGTAAATCTCCCGCGGGGTCGCGACCTGCTCCAGTTCGCCAGAACGCAGGAGTGCGATCCGGTCCGACATGACCATCGCTTCTTCCTGATCGTGGGTCACGAACACAAATGCAATGCCCACTTCCCGCTGCAGAAATTTCAACTCCACCTGCATCTGCCGCCGGAGGTTGGCATCCAACGCGGAAAGCGGCTCATCGAGCAGCAACAACCGCGGACGGTTTACCAGAGCGCGGGCCAATGCCACTCGCTGCTGCTGTCCACCACTGATCTTCGACGGTTTGGCTTTCGCGTACGCTGTCATCTTCACTTTGTCCAGCGCTTCGCTCACCCTGTCGGCAATCTCTGAAGCAGGCCGTCTCGCGACTCGCAATCCGTAACCGACGTTCTGTTCGACGGTCAGATGGGGAAACAGTGCATAGTGCTGAAACACAGTATTCACCCGGCGACGATACGGTGGCTGCTTGTCCAAGCGCTCGTCGCCCATCCAAAGCTCGCCTGAACTGGCGTGCTCGAATCCCGCAATGATTCTCAACAGCGTTGTTTTGCCCGAACCGCTCTCTCCGAGTACGGTAAGAAATTCGCCCTCGGCAATTTCGAGAGAGATATCCCGCAGTACGCGGTTCTTACCAAAATTCTTGGCTACGTTACGAATGCTGAGAAGCGCAGGCTTACTGGCGGAATTCGTGCGCGCGCTAGAGACGGCTCCGGAAGTGGTGGTGGAGGCCACAAGTAGTCGTGATGAGCGTCGGCGAAACGCCAAGATTCTGCTGAGCCGCTGCGCCGTTCGTTATTGCGCCGCCTTCACTTCGTTCCAAATTTCGTTGTACTTGGCGCGTCGCGGCACATTTTGCCAGAAGTACAGCCGCTTCTGATAATTGTCTGCGTCATCCAGATGCAGGCCCTTCACTTCTGCTGGAGTCATGAACTGCGCGGCCTGCGGATTCGCCGGCGTGTATCCCGTCACATCGGTAACCTTTTTTTGAGTTTGCGTCTCAATCATGTACTCGAGAAACTGGTAGGCCAGTTCGCTGTTCTCGCTTCCGTTCGTGATCATCAGGTGATCGATCCATCCCGTGGTGTTTTCCCTGGGGATGGTCTCGCCTACCGGAAAGTTGATCTTCCGCAATTGGTTGGTCATCAGCGGCCAGCCCATGGCGGCGACCACTTCATGGTTCTGAAAAAGATTTGTCAATTCTCCGCCAGTGGACCACATCTTGCGGACGTTTGGCTTCAACTCCAGTAACTTTTTCTTAACTGCATCGAGCTGTTCATCGGTCAAGTTATAAAGCCGTGACGGATCAGGCTTGTCGTAGCCGAGCACCTGCGCCGCCATGTAAACCGTCGACAAATCGTCCCACACCGAAATCTTTCCCCGGTATTTCGGATCCCACAATACGTTCCAGCTATCGGGAGGCGTCGCAAAAACCGTGGTGTCGTAAATCAGCGGATCGGGCCCCCACATGAATGGCACGCCATAAACCTGGCCGTTAACGCGCACCAGGGGAAGGGAAGTCAGTTGCGGCGAAAGCTGGCTATAGGATGGAATCTTCGAAAGGTCGAGCGGCGCCGCCAGCTCCGCCGAGGCGATCGACGTCGCTACGTCGCTCGACGGCGAGATCACGTCATAGTTTCCGGCACTACCCCCACGCAGCTTCGCCACGAGTTCATCACTCGATCCCATGTATGACGCTGAAACTTTGCAGTGATGCTGTTCCTCAAACGCCTTCACGAACGTTGGATCGGCGTAACCCTCCCAGACCAGCAGGTTTAACGTCGGCGTCGTCTTCGTGCACGACCCCGCAAGCAGAACGGTCGCCAGCAATGGCAACAAGCTCATCGGACGCCGCCAGCTCATTTTCCCTCCTGCGTGCCGCTGCTCTTCGTCTTCCAGGCCGGCGATTCGTAGACCACTTTGCCGCCCACCATGGTCAAAAGCACTTCCGTCTTCCCAATTTCGGTGGGCTCAATCTTGAAGAGATCCTGATTGACAATAATCAGGTCCGCCAGCTTCCCCGCCTCCAGTGAGCCTTCCCGCCCTTCGCGCCGTCCCGCAAATGCTGCGCCCAGGGTGTATGCCTTAATCGCGTCTTCCAGATTCACAGTTTCCCTGGGCACAAATCCGCCTTCCGGTTTTCCTTCGGATGTCTTCCGCGTGATCCCGGTTTGCATTCCTCGCCACGGATTCAATGTCACCACCGGCCAATCGCTTCCGAAGGCCAGTCGTCCTCCACCCGCCTCGATGCTGTGGAACGACCACGCTCTTTGCGTCCGCTCCGCCCCAGCATTCCGCGCCCAGACGTCGAGCGTGTCCGCATCCGGATACAAATGTAGAGGCTGAACGCTGGCAATCACTCCGAGCTGGCCGAAACGAGGAATGTCGCTCTCCGCAACGGTTTCAATATGCTCGATCCGAGGCCGCTCGTCCTGCGTATGATTTTTACGCGCCGCTTCCTCGTAGGCATCGAGCGCGGTCCGCACGGCCTTGTCACCAATAGCGTGTGTGAAGATCTGAAGCCCGCGCCTATCCAATTCTGTAACGGCAGCTTTGTACTTCTCCGGTTCCCAGAAAAGTTTTCCGGTCTGGGTGGGATCATCGCTATAGGGCGTGAGCATGGCCGCGGTATGCGCCTCCACCACGCCATCCAGCATGGTCTTCGCGACGCCGCCCGAAATCCATTCGTCATGATATGTTTTGCGCGCCTGCTCAATTTTATCCAGGTCCTCCGGCCTCAACTCTGGCGGGTTGAGAAAGTACGCCACGTAAAATCGCAAGGTCAATTCGCCCTGGTGCCGTAACTCATCGTACAAATCCAGATACTCGAAATCCTGACCCGCACTGTGCACACGAGTCAGGCCAAACTTGTTTGCTTCGTGTATTCCTGCGCGCAACGCCGCCAGCCGCTGCTCTCGCGTTGGCTTCGGCATAAGATTTGCCACGAGGTCGCCCGCCGATTCCTTTAGCGCGCCGGTTGCCTCGCCCCGCGCGTCGCGAACGATTTTTCCGTTGGGCGGATCGGGAGTCTCCTTGGTGATTCCCGCCATGGCCAACGCTTTGCTATTAGCCCACGAACTATGACCGTCAAACGCCACCAGATATACCGGACGGTCGGATATCACTTCATCCAGAATCTTCTTATCAGGCATCGCCGACGGCCCGAACGTCGGATACGTCCAGCCCATGCCCGTGATCCAAGGTTCTTTGACGTGTGATGCGGCGTATTGCTTCACCCGATTCTGGATTTCTGCGACGGTCGACGCGCCGTTCAGGTCGACCTGGTTCAGTCCGAGGGAGCCATCCATGAAATGGATGTGGCAATCTTCAAAGCCCGGAAGAAGCAAATGTCCCTCCGCATCGATCATTCGGGTGGAACTTCCACGGTACGCTTCCATTTCCTTGTCGCTTCCGACTGCCACGATCGTTGCGCCGCGAATCGCAACAGCTTCAGCCCACGGCTGTTTCGCGTTCACCGTGTAGACTTTCGCGTGCCACACGATCGTGTCCGCGGGCCCGGCTGTGGCATTGTCTTGCGCGGCTACCTGCAACGAGAGGCCGTACACAATTGCGACGACCCCAGCAATTAGGAGTACGCAGGCACTCTTGCGTCCGTTGTGCATCCTCTAGTTCTCCTTAGAATGTCGGCGGCGTGTTTACCCACAACACCCATGTTTCCGTGCGTCCCGGATTTTTCCAGCGATGCGGAGTAGCACTCTCAAAGTAGAAACTGTCTCCGTGCCGCAGGCGATATTCTTCGCCATGCAGGGTGATCGCCAGTTCGCCACGCAATACATACAGAAACTCTTCCCCTTCATGCGCATACGAATCGCCGCTCTCAGCTTGCGGCGCCACGCGAAACAGATGCGGTTCCATCACAGTATTACCCCAGGCCAGCAACTCCATCCGCACTCCGGGACCAGCCTCCAGCACCTTCCTCTGGTCCGGGCGGACCTGCCGGCTGCTTCCTTCCGTCGCTTCGAAAAAATCCAGAATATTGGTCTTGTAGAACCGGGCCAGCTTGCGCAGCGTTCCGACGGACCCGCTCATCTGCGAACGCTCCAGCGCGCTCAGGAATCCCACTGAGATGCCCACCGCCTCCGCCACTTGTGCGAGGGACAAACGCTGCTTCGCCCGCAGTTGCCGCAAATGCCCGCCGATGACGCTGGCATTCCCATCCGCTGCCGGTCTCACGCGGCCTTCCCGCTTCAGCAACTCTACAATTGCCGGCGCATTCAGTCCCCGCACCTTGCGCAGGAAGCGTGCCCGCTTCAGCAGCTTCACATCCTCGGCCGTGTAAAGCCGGTACTTGCTCTCCGTACGCCGCGGACGAGTCAGCCCCAGATTCTCCCACGACCGGATAACCGACGGCGACACTCCCACCTTGCGCGCCACGTCTCCGATCTTCAAATAAGGCTCAGGGCTGGACGAATTCATATCTTGCAGGCCGGGTCGATAAGATTTTTCAATACGAGAGAACGCTTTTTTTCTCCTTGACAGTCGCGTCCCTCTTCTCTAACCTTGCGGGATTATAGCAAGGTTGTGGCTGCGGACAAGCTGTCGTTTTCAAAGAAAAACTTCTCCCAATATGTCTGGAGGTTCCATGCCGTCGCTGCGAGCCCGTTGGTCCGTCGTTTGCCTGTTCGTTGTGTTTTCTCTCTGCACCTCCACTTGGCTTTCCGCGCAAAGCACCGGCGGCCGCATCCTGGGCCGGGTCGCTGATTCTACCGGCGCGGTCTTGGCGAACGTTAAGATCACGTTGGTGAACGATGCCACCGGCGTAAGCAATAATGCGCAAACCAACGAAAGCGGCGACTACGTCTTTCCGCAAGTGGTGGTTGGCAGCTACCACCTGGAGTTCGACCTGGCCGGTTTCAAGAAAGACATCCGCCGCGGTGTAGCTGTAGATCTGAACCAGGTTGTGACGCTCAACATGGTCATGCAGATCGGAGGTGCTCAAGAGATCGTGGACGTGACTTCCGAAGCTCCCCTGGTCGATACGACCAGCACTCAACTGGGTGCCATCATGGATCAGCGCCAGGTCTCGACGCTGCCGCTCAACGCGCGCGATACTTACCAACTGCTGCAGTTACAGCCCGGCGTGCAGGGCGTCGGCGGATCAGACTTATTCTATGGGAGCAATCAGGCCGGGGCTGTATCCGTCAACGGTGGCCGCGGGCGCTCCAATAATTTCAACGTGAATGGTGGGGATGGCAACGACTTGTTTGTCAACTCCCCCGCCATTCAGCCCACGCCGGACAGCATCGCGGAATTCCGCGTCCTTTCGAATACCTTTGACGCTGAATACGGACGCAATTCCGGCGCAGTCATCAATGTTGTCACTAAGTCCGGGACCAACGCATGGCACGGGAGCGTATACGAATTCTTGCGTAACCAGGCCTTTAACGCGAAAGGTTACCTCGATTTGCGTAGAGCCGATGATAAGCAAAACCAATTCGGGGGAACGTTTGGCGGGCCCATCAAAAAAGATCGGACATTTTTCTTCGCATCCTATGAAGGACGTCGCGTGGTGCACGGGATCTCCTCCGACCCTGTGATTGTCCCCACAGCAGCCGAGAGGGCGGGGCTTTTGGGCGTCAGCGGACAGATCACCACCGATACCTTCGCCCAGGTATTGAACGCGCGATGTGGAGCAGGCATTCCCCTGCCGTCGGTGGCGGGCCCGCAGGATTACGCTACGTTTTTTTCCAGCGGCATCCCGACCAACTGCTTCGATCCTGCGGCCGCCAGCATCTTGCAACGTTTCGTACCCTGTCCCAATGCTGACCCGACTTGTTCGAATCTCTCCAATACCGAAAACTTGTTCCGCGCCATTCCCAACGATGATTCTCATGAAAATCAGTTCACCGTAAAACTGGACCATAGGATCAACAACAAGCAAAACCTGAGTCTTTATTACTACTTCAACGACGCCTTTGATGCCCAACCGTTCACAAGGTTTCAGGCCGCTACACCTAATCTGTTACCGGGATTCGGCAACAACAACTCCACCCGGGCACAGCAGGTGAACCTCTCGCATACCTGGACCGTCAGTTCGACCACAGTCAACGAAGCCAGATTTACTTATTTCCGCGAGGCGCAAGGTACCTTTCTGCATCCTCAGCGGACCAACTTGGTGACAGATTCTTGTGGTTCGGCGGCGGCGGCGGTTTGCTTCACGGGAACAAGCGACGTGCCCGGCGTGATCCCAACGAACCCGCGAATTGGGATCACTCCCAACCTGGGCGCCAACCGCGAAGGCGTGCCCTTCATCAGCATCTCCGGGGGCTTCACCATCGGCAACAACTTTGAGGGTGAGTTGCCTCAAGTCGGTAATACGTATCAGTTCAGCGACAATCTCACCAAGGTCTGGCGGAAGCACACCAGCAAATTCGGTGTCGATTTCAGAAATCAGCGCTTCCTGCAGACCCTGTACTTCGACGTAAATGGAGATTTCAGTTACTTTGGCGGGGGGCCGAACGATACGGGAAACGTATTTGCCAATTACTTGCTAGGTCTTCCCGATTCTTACTTACAAGGATCGGCGCAAACCGAGGATGTCCGTGGCGACTCGATTTACCTATTCGCGCAAGACAGCTGGAAGGTGCGATCGAATCTGACTCTCAACTACGGTCTACGTTGGGAGTTTAATCAGCCCCTCTATGATGCCGCCGGCCGCTACCAGACTTTTCGGCCGGGCCAAGCTACCACAACCTTCCCGTGCCAACTCACTGCGGCGAGTCAGGCGACACTCGGGTATCCCGATACGAACTGCAATCCCGGAGGCTCTGCCGCCGCCGTATTTCCGCTTGGGTTGGTCGTGCCCGGAGACAAGGGTGTTCCACGAGGACTGACTGAGAGTTACTACAATGCTTTTGCTCCTCGTATAGGAATCGCCTGGGACCCCTTGGGGAATGGCAAGACTACGATCCGCGGCGGCTTCGGGCTTTTCTACAACCCGATCGAACAGCTTGTACTTGAGCAATTCCAAGGCGAACCTCCTTTCGGCGGCAGTTCGCTGCTTTCCGAAGGTCTGTTTAACACGCCCTTTGTCAGCCAGAGTGGAAATATCAGCCCCAACCCTTTTAACGGCATTCTTAACCCGGCGCACGGAACCAACGTCGACTGGTCTGCCTTCCGTCCCATTCTGCTGTTCGGCGAACTGCAGCCCAAGCTGCGGGCGCAGTATACGTCGCAGTACAACCTTGGAATCCAACGACAGATTGGCCAAGACATGGTGCTCTCAGTGGGATATGTGGGCTCTCAGGGACATCGACTGCTCGCTACAAAAGACTTGAACTACGGCAACGCGCAAACCTGCCTCGACCTCCAGAATATTTCAGATCTGACTGGAGACGGAAACCTGGCCTGTGGTCCGTTCTTTGCAGACAGTTCCTTCAATATCCCAGCCGGCGAAATTCCAGCCGGAGTTACTCTTCATCTGCCCTATGGCTCACAGTCTATAGTGACAGGCCCTAATCCAACTCCAATTACGCTGGTCGGGTTGCGGCGCTATTCCTCACCAAGTTGTGACCCGCTTACAGGCAACGGATGTCCGTCCGACGGCGTGCCCGTGTTCTCCAGTATCTTCGCTCAGGACACAATTGCAAATTCCAACTACAACTCGCTGCAAGCTTCGCTAGAAAAAAGATTCACCCACGGCTTGCAGTTCGAATTGGCCTACACCTTCAGTAAGTCAATCGACAATGCCTCGAGCTTTGAAAACATCCTGAAACCAATCTGCGACCGCTGCAATCGCGCGCTGTCTCTGTTTGACGCACGACACCGGCTTGTCATCAGTTACCTGTGGCAGCTTCCTGTCCCGCAATATCAGGGAGCCAAGGGAAAAGTCCTGGATGGATGGGCAGTCTCGGGGATCACTAGCCTGCAGTCCGGCTTCCCGATCCGTATCGAGTCAAGTAACGACTCCGAACTGGAGAATAGCTTCGACTTCGAATTGCCTGGCAAACCAGATCTGATTGCACCCTTCCATACGTTTGATCCAAGAACGCATGGCGGGTACGCATTCGATGCGAATTCGTTTGCCCTTCCCGTGCAGAGTGCCAGTTCGACGCCGCTTCAATTGCTGGGTAATGCACCGCGTACCCTCTGCTGCGGACCTGGAATTAGGAATTTTGATCTTTCCGTGCAGAAAATCACCCCTGTCGGAGAGAGCAAACACCTCGAGTTCCGGGCCGAATTCTTTAACGTCTTTAACCATACGCAATTTTTGAACCCCGACGGCAACATCAGCGACGGGGCGGATTTCGGTCGCGTCAAGCGCGTCCGCGACCCACGGAATATTCAATTCGCAGTGAAGTTTGCGTTCTAGCCTGATCACCCCGGGCGGCCCTGCCGTCCGGGCATTCTAATGGCCCGCCCAGACGCTGGCCTGAGTTTTCCCGGAGACCTCGATGTACCCCGACTTGCAGAAAGAACTCGCAACCTTCGAGCGCCGCACGCCCAAGTCCGCTGAAGCGCACAAGAAGAATCTCAAACGCATCCCGCTCGGTGTCGCCAGCAACTACCGCGCTTACGATCCCTGGCCGATTTTCGTGAAGGAAGCCAGCGGCAGCAAGTTTTGCGATCTCGATGGAAATGAATACATCGATCACAATCTAACTTTTGGCGCGCTTATGGCTGGACACTGCCATCCCGCCGTTATGAAGGCCGTCGAAAAGCGGCTCTCCACCGGCACCATGTTCGGCATGCCGCACGACATGGAATGGGAACTCGCCGAAGAAATCTGCGATCGCTTCCCGGTTGAGATGTGCCGCTTCGGCAACAGCGGTACGGAAGCGACCATGCACGCCATCCGGCTGGCTCGCGCCGCCACGGGCCGCGACAAGATCGTAAAGTTCGAAGGCGCCTACCACGGCCTGCACGATACGGCTCTGGTCAGCGTCAAGCCCCACGCTCCTGACTATGGCGACATCCACGCTCCCACATCTGTTCCCGGCGGGCTGGGCGTACCCAAGTCGGCGGTCGCCAACGTAGCCATCGCCACCTTCAACGACCTCGCCACCGTGGAACGCCGTTTCAAAGAGAGTCCCGGCGAAATCGCTGCCATCATCCTTGAGCCGATCCTGATGAATGTCGGCCTGTGCATGCCGGACCCCGGCTTTCTCAAAGGCCTGCGCGAGATCGCAACGAAAAACGGCGCGCTGCTCATCTTTGACGAAGTCAAGACCGGCGCGAAGCTTTGTTGGGGCGGCGCCAGCGAATACTTTGGGGTCACCCCCGACATGATTTGTCTGGCCAAGTCGATCGGCGGAGGTCTGCCGCTCGCGGCCTTCGGCACGCACCGCTCCGTGATGGATTTGATCTCGCAACACAAGGTCTTCCACGGAGGCACCTACAATACCAATCCGGTTTCGATGGCGGCGGGCCTGGCCACATTCCGCGAAGTCCTTACGCGCGACAATTACGCTCGCACCGACAAGCTCAGCAAGAAGTTGACCGAGGGTTATCGCAAGATCGTTGCGAAGTCGGGCCTGCAAGCCTATATAGCCAGCGCTGGAGTCAACGGCGCGCTGATGCTGTATCCGAAGGAGATTCGCAACTACCGCGACTGGGAAGCCATCGATATCGACCTGTGGCGTCACTACTGGTTCGGGATGGTCAACCGCGGCGTGATGGCACAGCCCTACTGGTGGGACGAGCAGTGGACGATCTCAGTCCAGCACACCGACGCCGACATCGACAAGCACCTGGCGGCCTTCGAGGATATTGCCCCGTCATTGACCAAGGCACAGCAGGAGCGAACCGGCAAGGTTCCGGCCCTGGCCACGCACTAGATCGAACTCGGATGTGTGGGGCGGGCACTCCTGCCCGCCTTGCATACATCGGCAAGACTTACGTGGGGACAGCCGCCCATTCGACGTCGCTCAGGGCGGCTCTCGGCTGCCCACAGAAGCGAGAGAAATTTCGATAAACTTTGTCCACCGTCACCCAACCCGCCCCGCCCCACCTCAAGCGCGTCCTAGGCCGCCGCGATCTGGTTCTTCTCTTCGTGGTCGCGATTTTCAATCTCAACGTGGTCTCCTCCATCGCGGCCAATGGGGGCGTCACCATTTGGTTGTGGATCATCTCGCTGCTCCTGTTTTTCTGGCCGCAGGGCGTCGCCGTCATTGAACTCTCGCATCGCTATCCTGGTGAAGGCGGGGTCTACCTCTGGGCGAAGGAAATGTTCGGGGATTTCCACGGCTTCTTTTCCGGCTGGTGCTATTGGACCAACAACATGCTCTACGTGCCCACGGTTATGCTCTATTTTGTCGGTGTCTCCGTGTTTGTCCTCGGCCCAAGCCACGTAGCTCTTGCCGACAGCAAATCCTTTGCCCTTTGGACCTCGGTAGTTCTCTTGTTGGTGCTGACCGCATTGAACATCGCCGGTTTGGGCATCGGCAAATGGATCAACAATGCCGGAGCGATCGGCAGCGGCATTGCCGCGGCTGTGCTTGTGATCCTGGGCCTGGTCGTGACGTCGAAGACGGGACTCACGATCACGGCCGCTGATTTCCGTATCCCCCACGATCCCCGGGCGGTCCTGAATTCTTTTGGTGTGATTTGCTTCGCGCTCGTGGGTCTGGAACTCGCGTCCGTCATGGGTGACGAAATTAAAGACCCGCAGCGCACTCTGCCTGGAGCCGTCCTGTGGGGCGGAGTGATCTCCGGCAGCCTCTTCATCGCGGCTACGCTGACGCTTCTGGTCGCCGTGGGACATGGCGGCATCAACGTGTTGCAGGGAGTTGTGCAAGCCGTCGGTAAGATGTCGGGACAGCTGGGCATCTCGTGGATCGTCCCCGCCTTCGCGCTGATGCTGAGCATTTCAATTGCGGGCATCGCATCGGCGTGGCTGGGCGGTGCTGCGCGTATTCCGTTTGTCGCCGGCCTCGATTCCTACATGCCCGCATGGCTGGGCCGCATCCATCCGCGCTACGCCACGCCCTACGCCGCATTGATCGTGCACGCCACTATTTCAATTCTGCTCTGTGTCGTGTTCTTCCGCTTTTCCAGCGTGCAAGCGGCTTTCCAGACCATGTTGTCGCTTGCCGTGGTCCTGCAACTTGTGCCGTATCTTTATGTGTTCGCCGCGCTGCTCAAGCTGGCTTTTCGAGATTCCCGCACTGGCGGTGTTTACAGCAAGCCTGTGCTCATTGCATCTGGCGTCAGCGGCATGGTGACCACCGTTCTCGGAATAAGTCTGCAGTATTTTCCGCCCCAACTGGTCACCTCCCTCCGCACCTATGAGCTGGAGATGATTTTCGGGACGCTATTTTTCATTGGCCTGGCTGCCTATTTCTTCTTTATCTATGGCCGCCGGAAAGCCCCGCAACAAGTTCTTGTAGGGACAGCCGCCTCGGCTGTCCCGGCGAGCGAAGCTCGCCAGTAGGTTGACCATGTGGTGACAGTCGCCCTGGGCTGTCCAGGGAGCGAAGCTGGCTGGCAGTTCAGAAGGTTCGTATCAGGGCACGACTTCAGTCGTGCCATTGAGATACAGAAGATCGTGGGCCTTCAGGCCCTGAGGTAGAAATATATGCCCGGCGGAGTCAAAACAGAAGTCCACACCTACCAAATGTTTATCAACGGGGAGTGGGTCGACAGCAAATCTGCGAAGACCTTCCCCGTCTACGATCCCTCCACGGAAGAAGTCATCGCCCAAGTCCCTGACGCCAGCGCCGACGACGTAAACCGCGCCGTCGCCGCCGCCAAAGCCGCATTCGAGGACGGCCCGTGGGCGAGCACAACCGCACAGGAACGTGGCCGCGTCCTCTTCCGCCTGGCCGACAAAGTCCGTCAGAACCTGACCTCGCTCGCAGAATTGGAATGCCGCAACACCGGCAAGCCCATCGTCGAAGCCGAGTACGACATGAACGACGTCGCCACCTGCTTCGAATACTATGGCGGACTTGCCACCAAAGTCGTCGGCTACGTGAATCCGGTTCCCGACAATGCCATGAGCCTCACGCTCAAAGAGCCAGTGGGAGTCGCCGGACAAATCATTCCGTGGAATTACCCGCTCCTGATGGCTGCCTGGAAACTGGCTCCGGCGCTGGCCGCGGGCTGCGCCTGCGTCCTCAAGCCCGCCGAGCAAACTCCCCTGACGGCCCTTGAACTAGCCAAGCACTTCGCCGACTGCGGTCTGCCGCCGGGCGTGGTCAACATCATCACCGGTTTCGGCGAATCCTGCGGCGCTCCGTTGGTCCAGCATCCCGACGTCAACAAGATTGCCTTCACCGGCAGCGCCGCTGTTGGCAAGATCATCGTTAAGCAGGCGGCGGACACAGTGAAGCGAGTCACCCTCGAGCTCGGCGGCAAATCTCCCAATATCTTTTTCGCTGACGCCGACTTCGAAGCCGCCATCGATGGCGCTCTATTCGGCGTCTTCATTAATCAAGGCGAAGTCTGCTCCGCAGGCAGCCGCATCCTGGTGCAAAAGTCGATTTACAAGAAGTTTGTCGAGGCCATGGTCGAAAAAGCCAAGAAGATCAAGCTCGGCCCACCGCTCGAACGCGAAACCAAGATGGGCCCACTGGTCAGCAAAGAGCAATACGACCGCGTCAACTCTTACGTGGAGATCGGCAAGAAAGAAGCCAAGCTGGCGTCTGGCGGCGGGCGTCCCGAAGGAATAGCCAAAGGCTACTACGTACAGCCCACTATCTTCTACGATGTGAACAACTCGGCACGCATTGCACGCGAAGAAATCTTCGGCCCCGTGGCCGCCGTCATTCCATTTGACGACGAGAAAGACGCACTCAAGATCGCCAACGATTCACCATACGGGCTCGCCGCCGCCGTCTGGACCCGCGACATCTTCAAGGCTATGCGTGCCGTGAAGTCCCTGCGTGCCGGAATCGTCTGGGTGAACCACATGCAGCCAACGTACGTCGAAGCGCCCTGGGGCGGATACAAACAATCCGGCTTCGGCCGCGAACTGGGACCATGGGGTATCGAGGAATATCTCGAAACCAAACAGGTCCACATCAACTTGAACGAAGCCCCAATTGGCTGGTACTGATGATGATGAAACTCCTGGAACATTGTCATCCTGAGCGAGGACTGTTCGTTGCGCGAAGCGCAATGAACAGCCAGTCGAAGGATCGCTACGCTCTCCGAAGCGCTCCTGCCGAGTCAGGGTGTTCTCACGAGAAGCTGACATGAGCACAATCCAAATCAAAACTGCCATCCCCGGGCCTAAATCCAAAGCGCTCTCCGAGCGCCGTGCCCAAGCCGTGCCCCGTGGCCTGTCCCACGGCACGCCTGTTTACGTGGCGAAGGCCAAAGACGCCTGGCTCGAAGACGTCGACGGCAACCGCTACCTCGACTTCGCCGGGGGCATCGGCTGCCTCAACGTCGGCCATCGCCGCGATGCCGTCGTAGATGCCATCCGCAATCAACTCGACAAATTCCTTCACACCTGCGTCCAGGTCACGCCGTATGAGGGCTATATCCGCCTGGCCGAGCGCATGAACGAAGTCACTCCGGGCAAGTTCCCGAAGAAGACTTTCTTCGTCAATAGTGGCGCCGAAGCCGTCGAGAACGCCGTGAAGATCGCCCGCGCTTACACCAAGCGCCCTGGCGTCGTCGCCTTCGAAGATGCCTTCCACGGCCGCACCATGATGACGCTCGCTCTTACCAGCAAAACTCATCCCTACAAAGCCGGATTCGCGCCCTTTCCGAGTGAGGTCTATCGCGTCCCGTTCGCGTACTGCTACCGCTGTTCGTATTCGCTGAAATACCCTTCGTGCGATCTCTACTGCGCGCGTCATCTGGAAGATACTTTCAAGCGCGTCGTAGCCAACGAAGAAGTAGCTGCGGTAATTGCCGAGCCGGTGATGGGCGAAGGCGGATTCATCGCTCCACCGCCCGATTATTTCAAGGTACTCATTGATCTCTGTCACAAGCACGGGATCCTCTTCATTGCCGACGAAGTCCAGTCCGGCTTCGGCCGCACCGGCGCAATGTTCGCCAGTGAACGTTACGGCATCGAGCCAGATATTCTGGTTACTGCGAAATCGCTCGGAGGTGGATTACCTCTCGCCGCCATTACCGGCCGTGCCGAAATTATGGATGCGCCCGGACCGGGCGGACTGGGCGGGACATTCGCCGGCAACCCGCTCTCCTGCGCCGCTGCTTTGGCCGTGCTCGACTTATTCGAGCGCGAGAACTTGTTATCCCGTGCCAACGAATTAGGCGACCGCTTCCAGCGGCGCGCTCGAGAGTGGCAGCGCCGTTGGCCAATCGTCGGTGACGTGCGCGGCCTCGGCGGAATGCAGGCGATTGAGTTAGTTCAGTCGCAAGAGACGAAGGCTCCGGCAGCCGACGAAACAAAAAAGATCACCCAATACTGCTATGAGCACGGTCTGATCATGATTACGGCCGGTTCGTACTCCAACGTGATCCGTGTCCTGGTGCCCCTGGTAGTCACCAACGAACAATTGGACGAAGGGCTGGACGTGCTGGAGTCCGCCATCGCCACGGTGCGCGACAGGAAGGACGCAGCCGTCGAATTGGTGTAGCAAGAACGTCGGCGCAAGAAATAATGTTGCCCGGCTCTCTGTGTGTTGTGGGGGACCCTGCGGCCTTACCTCTAGCGCACGCCCAAGCGTTAACATCTAAGACATGCCATTTCGCTCCGGTTTCGTCTGTATCCTCGGCCGTCCCAACGCGGGGAAGTCCACACTACTTAACGCCCTGGTCGGCGAGAAACTGGCAATTATTTCTCCGAAGCCCCAGACCACGCGCAACCGCATTCAAGGTGTCGTCCACTTGCCCAAGCGCAAGGGGCGCGAAGGCGGACAGATCGTGCTAGTGGATACGCCGGGCGTGCACAAGCCCGACAGCAATCTCGGCCGAAAAATGATGGTCGAAGTTCGCGAGGCCATGGAAGGTTGCGACCTTGTGCTCGTGATCATGGACGCCGCTCGGAAGCTTGATCCTCGCGACCAGTTCGCGCTGGATATATTGAAACAGTCTGGGACTCGTGCCTTTCTGGTTCTGAATAAAGTTGACCTGCTGCGCGATAAGGCGAGGTTACTCCCTGTGATTGAGGCGTACCGCAAGCTGTATGATTTTGCCGAGGTCATACCCATCTCGGCGCTGAAGCGGGACGGTCTCGATCTCCTCCTGGACAAAGTGATTGCCGCGTTGCCCGCAGGACCTGCGTATTTTTCTGAAGATCAAGTTACCGACCAGCCTGCCCGCTTTATGGCGGCAGAAATTGTTCGTGAGCAGGTGCTGCTCGCAACTGAGGAAGAGATTCCATACGCAACCACCGTGATCGTCGATAGCTTTGAGGAGGGCCGCAAGCTCACTCGGATTTCAGCTACGATTTACTGCGAGCGCGAGGGTCAAAAGGGCATTCTGGTCGGCAAGCGCGGTCAGATGCTGAAAAAGATTGGCACGGGAGCCCGTCTGCAAATCGAGCGCATGCTGGGAACGAAAGTGTTCCTCGAGCTTTACGTCAAAGTACAGGCCGGATGGCGGGATTCGCGGGGCTTTGTAGAGGAACTGGACTGGAGACGACAGCTAGAGCACATGATGGGTCAGCAAGTCCGTCATAACGATACAGAAGAGTAGAGTTGTGTTGAGCCGCTTCGGCCGCATGCAACGATCGCCCGTGGGATTGCCGTCTGGGACGTGTGACAGTTAGAATCCCATAGCGACGCTGTTGATCGCGCAAAGGACAATCCGCCCAATCATGGAATCTGAGGTTCCTTCCGACGAACACCTTCCGGAGCACGACTTTGATCCAGAGAAATTGATTCTGCGACTTCGCGTCACACTAGCCGCTGACCGCAACGCGGTCGAGCCGGTCGTCGCACAAGTCATGAGCACTATCCGGGAGATCAAATGCGTCGACGGCAAAGAAGACTCCATTGAGTTGGCCCTGCAGGAGGCGTTGGCAAACGCCGTTGTCCACGGCGCGAAGGAAGATCCAACAAAGATCGTCGAGTGCCTCGTGGCGTGCGAGGAAGATCGCGGCGTGATTATCATTGTGCGCGACCCCGGTCCTGGGTTTGACCCGAATGCGATTCCCAGTTGCACCCTGGGCGAGAATGTCTACTCGAATCATGGGCGCGGAATTTTTCTGATTAACCAGCTGATGGACGAGGTGCGGTTCCGCAAGAATGGCGCTGAAATTCACATGGTGAAAAGATAAAACGCCCCCAATCTCAAGATCAACTATTCCTTCGCTGTGATTCCCAAAGTCTTCATCTTCCGATAGAGGTGACTGCGCTCCAGTCCCAACACTTCCGCGGTGCGGCTCATGTTGCCGTGATTTTCATCGAGTTTTTTAAGGATGTAGTCTCGCTCGTAGGCGTCCCGAGCCTGATGCAGGGTGGAAAATTCACGCTTAGGCGCCCGGCGTCCGCCGTCTCGATACACAAGAGGAGGAAGATGCTTGCGTTCGAAACGCGTGGTCGTCGGATTCATGATTACAATGCGCTCGATCACGTTGCGCAGTTCGCGCACATTGCCAGGCCACGAGTAGCGCATTAGCACATCGATGGCCTCGTCGGTAATCTCGCGCGGGCGGCGCCCGTAGGTGGCAGCCAGGTCTTTGAGGAAGTATCGCGCAAACAGCGGAATGTCTTCTTTGCGTTCACGCAGAGGAGGGACGAAGAAGGGAATCACATTAAGCCGGTAGAATAGATCTTCCCGGAAGTTGCCCTTCGAGATTTCCTCCTCCAGATCTTTGTTAGTCGAAGCAATCACGCGAACGTCGACCGTGATTGTAGATGCGCTACCGAGAGGCACAAAACGCTGCTCATCCAGCGTGCGTAACACTTTCGATTGCGTCTTCAGGCTCATGTCCCCCACTTCGTCCAGGAACAGGGTGCCGCCATTCGCCCTCTGAAACTTACCTTCCTTATCCGCGCTGGCCCCGGCGAACGATCCTTTATGGTGACCGAACAGCTCGCTCTCGATCAAATCTTCGGGAATCGCCGCGCAGTTCATTTCGACGAACGTCTCTTCCTTTCGAAGGCTCTGCGCGTGAATCGCGTGTGCCACCAGTTCTTTGCCCGTCCCCGACTCGCCATAAATCAGGACCCGGCCGTTGGTCGGTGCCATCAGCCCAATCTGCTGGCGCAAAGCCTTCATCGGGATGCTGTCACCCACAATCAGGCTTTTCGAGTGCAGCTGTCTTTTCAGGTCAACGTTTTCCCGCTGCAGCTTCTTGGACTCGATCGCGTTTTTCACCAGGATCAGAGTCTTGTCGAGAGAAAGCGGTTTCTCCAGGAAGTCAAAAGCGCCGAGCTTGGTGGCGCGAACCGCGGTCTCAATGGTTCCGTGGCCGGAAATCATGATCACTTCTGGAGGATTGTCGAGATCACGAATTTTCTCAAGAGTTTCAAGTCCATCCATGCCCGGCAGCCAGATGTCGAGCAGCACAACTTCGAATACCGTCTTGCGAAGCAGATCAAGACTGGCCTCGCCGCTCTCCACTGACGCGGCGGAATACCCTTCATCCGCGAGCACGCCTGCAAGCGACTCGCGAATCCCGGGTTCGTCATCCACGATGAGAACGTTATGCATGTTGGGGACTTGCCGCTACGGATGTGTGCTCGGGAACCACAGGCAACTCGACGATGAACCGGGATCCCATTGGCTGGTTCTCTTCTACCCGGATCGAACCATGGTGATCTTCTATCACCCGGCTCACAATCGCCAGACCCAGCCCAGTGCCGCGTTTCTTGGTCGAAAAATACGGCAGAAAAAGTCTCTCCTTAAGTTCCCGTGTCACGCCATGGCCCGTATCGGCTATGGTGATTTCGACCGCGTCGCGGCTCGCCACCAATGCGGTCGAGATCTCAATTTCCCGTACCAGCGAATCCTGCATAGCATCGGCGGCATTGTCCACAAGATTGGCTATCGCGCGTTTGATCGCCTCTTTATCGGCCATTACTTTCGGAAGGTCCGCTGCGAGCGATTTGTGCAGGGCGATGCCATCCAGCCTTCCATCAAACATGGAAAGGGCGATCTCGATCACTTCATTAATATCCGAGGGCTGCGGTTTTGAGGCGGGAAATCGAGCCAACGTGGAGAATTCATCGACCAGTCGACGCACTGTTTCCACCGCTCCTGCAATAGTTTCTGCACAGGAGCGGACAATTTTGAGCGAGGCGGGATCCAAAGGCTTTGCGCGTTCCAGATGGCGCTGGATGCGTTCAGCGGACAGCGCGATGGGAGTGAGCGGGTTCTTGATTTCGTGAGCGACCCGGCGCGCCACCTCCCGCCAGGCTGCCTGCTTCTGAGCCTTCAGAAGGTCAGAGAGATCTTCGAACACGATTACGTATCCAGATCGCTCGCCTTGATGGCGCAACGTAGCGACAGTCACGGCGACGTTCAAAGACGTACGCTGCACCGACATCTCCATCTGGCTGGTGGTCATACCCATGCGATCGGCGCGACGCAGCAAGGGTTCGAAGTCTTCCAGCACTTCAGGGGGAAAGACCTCCGCCAACGTCGCCCCCTGAAGGATCTGGGGTGCGGGCCCGTGACCTGGGTCGGGATGAAACATGCGCAGAAGCGCCTGGTTGACATGGGTTACGCGGCGGGATGCGTCAACAGAGAGTACTCCCGTAGGGATACTCTCCAGTATGGTCTCCATCTGACGCCGGCGCCGGTCCAGTTCGGCGTTGGCGGCACCCAGGTCCCGGCTGGAGGCTTCAATCTGTCGACGGCTGGTCTCCAATTCTTCGGCCATGCGGTTGAAGGAGCGAACCAGGTCCCCGATCTCATCAGCCGCACGCACGTCGACACGATAATCGAGGCGTCCGCGTGAGATTTCCTGCGTGGCTTCCGCGAGGGCCGCCAGCGGGCGGGTCACGAGCTTGGAGAGAAAAAGCGCCAACCAGGTCGTGACAAAAAGCACAATCATCGTGAGAAGAAGCAGCAGTCCTAAGTAAGTGCGGCGAACAAGTCGACGCTCGTGGGCTAAGTCGTAGTAGCGTTCCTGGCTGGCCTCGACCTGCTTGACGGTCTGGGAGAACTCTTTGGGTAGAGGAATAGCAACGAGAACCATTCCTCCTTTGTCCACGGGCGCGCTGGCCAGGGTATAGTCTGTCTGTCCCCAGGTAAACTGCGCGGGCCGTCCGGCCATGGCCTCCGAGAGTGGCAGCGTGGATTTCAAAATCGGCCAGGGTGCAGGAGCGTTAAAACTGGCTTCGGCGTTGCCATCCTGCACGGCAAGTGCGAATCCACCCTGTAACGTTGATTCGTGATGCTGGAATTCCTCCATCATGTTCGAGAAGCCTTGGCCCGAGAAACTCCGCTGAGCCGCGGTTGACGAGGCAATTGCTGATGCTTCAGAACGTGCATTTTGCGAAGCATAGTTCGCCAGTAGCGAAACCATGGCATGCGTGTCGGCGCGAACCTCTTCCACGGGGGTAGAAAACCATTTGTCGATCGAGCGATTCATCAGCCCGTAGGAGAACCAATACATCACCATGATCGGCACAAATGACAGCAGTAACGCTCCTGCGACCATGCGCGTGCGGAATTTCGAGCCCAACACACCCAGACGGCGTTCCGCGAACAGCTTCAGAAGGTTACGCGCAAGCACAAAGGTGAGGGCAACGAAGAGCAGGAAAATTAATGCCGAGAGCGCGGCGAAGACCACGATCTCCTGGTTATTTCCCGGGCGCAAGAACTTCAGATCGAAGGCAGTTTGCGATACCAGGAGGGCAAGCAACAGGAAGACGCCAATTGCCAGCAGGATGATAGCCCGCTTGCGATTTGAGGTCTTCGGAATCGGGGTTGCACCGAGTTGCGCCAAAAGGTTGCCCGCCTGCCTCTCCCGTGAGTGGCCAGAGAGAACTGATTGCAGCAACTAATTATAGATGCATGATGGCGGCTGGGGAGTGCGCAAGTCAGCGTAGGATTCAGGAAGCTAACGACTCTGCTGGAATACAGAGTCCCCGCCTACCGCTTATGATTCCTGCCGGCGGTAAGTTCCTCAAGGATAGTCCCATGCGCGGGCTTAGGCCGGTAAGCCCGATCCAACGGCAAGGCCATACCGCGAAAGCCGTGGGACGAAGACCCGATCCAGGAGTACTTGTCAGTGAATCCCCAGGTTTGAATCGCGGTGCAGCCCGAAGTCTCGAGACAGGCGCGAACGACGCTACGATAGATCCGGGCTTGACGGGTAAGGTCGTCTTTGCTTACCAAGTCCCCCTCTGGATTCAGGGGAAGCGAAACGTCAAGTTCGGTAATGTGAACCTGAACTCCTAGTGCGGCAAGCCGTGCGATGTTTGCCTCCAGACCCGCGACATCGAGATCAAGCTTAGAAATATGCAATTGCAGACCAACTCCATCGATCGGAACTCCCCGGCGCTTGAAGTCTCGGACCAAGTCGTAAATTGCGTCCGACTTTCGGTTCAGCTCTTCCCCTTCTGCCTCGTTGTAGAAGAGAAGCGCCTGCGGGTCAGCTTCGCGCGCCCAGCGAAACGCCTGTTCCACATATCGCCTCCCTTTTCCCGCGAATCCAATTCCCGGACGGTTGTACCAGATCGAGTCGCGCACGCCGCCATTCTCATCCAAGGCCTCGTTGACGACATCCCACGCAAAGACTTGACCCGCATAGTGCCTCATTACGTGAGCGATGTGATCGTACAGTAATCGAGACAACTGTGCTGGGGTGAAATGGCCTTGGGCAAGCCATTCCGGATTATCCCTTGCCCAAAGTAAGCAGTGGCCGCGAACCTTCATTCCATGCGCGTGGGCGAAGCGTACGACTTCATCGCCCGGACCAAAATCGAATCTGTCTTGGTTGCGCCGCACGACCCACCACTTCATTGCGTCTTCGGGTTCGACCATATTGAAGTCGCGGCTCAGACTGGTGGCGTAGGTAACCTCGGAGAGTTGCGCTGGGCGGACGGCCGTGCCCATAAGCACGCCGGCGCGGTCGGCAGCGTTCCGCAACGACAGCGGCGCGACAGACAGGGGGATCACTCCGACGAGAATCAACGTCAGTGTGCGGACGTGGCGAGCTTGAGTTGTCATAGGATGCGGCCCCGCTATTGCGGTCTAATCTTACTTAAGGGGCGGCAGGAAGCGTTGTAAAGGGCATTCGTCACACTTGGCTTGTGATTTCTTGCAGTAATTCTTGCCCACGCCCACCAGAAGGCCGTGCATCTCGTTGTAAACCTGAGTTAGCGCCGTCCGGCGGGCTGCGCTCATGGCAGACGGCGGGTGAGAAGAACCGCCAATTCCAGAGTGCAGCTTAGGACGTTTGTCCAACAGTTGCTGTTTTTCTTTATCGACGATGGGCGCCAATGCGTCCTGAAAGAGCAGACGAATATCCTCGTAATCGGATTTATCCGGCAAAAGATCGTGGCGATCCAGAATGCGTCGCGTGTATGCATCCACCACAAAGACAGGATGATTTCCTGCATAGAGAACAATCGAATCGGCAGTCTCCGGTCCCACTCCGTTCAGGCTCAGCAATTGTCCACGCAGTTTATCTGTGGGTTGAGTGAACATCCTGGCGAGCGATCCGCCGTACCGTTTGTCCAGAAATGCGACGAAGGTCTTCAGCCGCTGGGCCTTTTGTCGAAAATAGCCGGACGGGCGAATCAGACGCTCAATCTCAGATAATCGCGACCGCCTGATCCCGTCTAAGCTCAATAAATGCGCGGCACGATTGTTCACTACCTGCAAATGAAGAATCCCTCACCTTCGAGTCTAATAGAGTCTACGAGCGGTATACATCTGAGCTCCGCGGATGGCGTGAGTCTTACCGAAGTGCATGTACCCTGGACCGTAATCGTGTGTTGATTGGCTACAAACAATCATTTGGCGCGGACTCCAGCGAGGGAGCCTCTTTGAAGCACGAATCTCCGTCCGGTCCAAGTACCAAAGTTACTGGTACGGTAACCCGCTTGCGTTGACAATTTGTGTCAACGCGAATGAGCTGCATTCCTCTCCCAACAAAGAGCAGCGCTTTGCGCGGAATGTCTGCAACACTGTCGGGGAAAATTCCACCGCGTGGATAGGAGATCGACGTATGTCTCAACGGCTGGGTGACCTTCTCGTCAAAGAGAAGATCATTACCCCGGAGCAGTTGGAACAAGCGATTAAGGTTCAGAAGGAATCGAACTGTCGCCTGGGCTCCGCCCTGGTGAAGCTCTCCTTCCTTACGGACGAGGATGTCACAAATTTTCTCTCCCGCCAGTATGGTGTTCCAGCCATTAATCTTTCCTACTTCGAAATTGATCCGGCAGTCGTCAAGCTGATTCCATTTGAAACCGCCAAGCGCTACCAGATTCTTCCCCTGAGCCGGGTCGGCGCGTCCCTCACCATCGCAATGGTGGA
>WNFI01119391.1_pt1 | contig 68270 bp, 52 predicted proteins | sample 5400471 | NCBI WGS metagenome assembly WNFI01 (sample SAMN13153348, study PRJNA577476) | soil metagenome | isolation source: 100 cm saprolite on Douglas fir-dominated hillslope | place: USA:California | collected 2013-09-17 | reverse complement strand
CAGCACTTCCTCCTCATTAAAATCTTTCGTTCTTGCCATAAAACAATTTACGGTGCGAGCCCGGCCGGGTTCGCACCGTAAAGGTACTCTTTTTGGAACTTTCGTTCCGGAAATTTACAAAAAAATTAACCAAGGATCGGGTTCATAATGACACCTCCGTCAATGACATAATCGCTGCCGGTGATAAAGGCTGCATCATCCGATGAAAGGAAAACCACCAGCTTGGCTACTTCTTCGGAAGTACCGATCCTTTTTAAAGGCAGCCTTTGCGTAATGGCGGCTCCAAACTGCTGTACCGCTTCTTCCGGCATTCCGAGCTTACCAAAAATAGGGGTGTCGATAGGGCCCGGGCTGACGGAATTCACTCTTATTTTTTTCGGCGCGAGCTCATAAGCCGCAACTTTCGTCAGCGAATTCAAGGCTGCTTTACTCCCCCCGTATACACTGGTATTCGCCATCGCGGCAGTAGCATTAACGGAGGACAGGAAGGTCACCGAAGATCCTTCTTTCAGCAAAGGCAGGAATTTCTGTAAGGTAAAAAAAGCCCCTTTGTAATTTATATCCAGGGTATTGTCAAATTGTTCCTCTGTAATAGCTTCCAGAGGAGCAAATGCCGCCACCCCTGCATTGATAAACAGGGTATCTACTTTCCCATACCGGGCACTCACGGCTGCAACCAACTGATCGATAGCCTTCAGATCCCCCTGATCAGAAACAATGCCTTCAGCATTAATCTCCGAAGCAGCTTTCTCCACCGCCTGCTTGTTACGGCCTGTGATTACCACTTTTGCTCCTGATGCAACAAATTCTTTGGCTGTTGCATACCCTATTCCGCTATTGCCACCTGTGACAACGACGACTTTGTTTTTAAAACTGCTCATTTTTTATATTTGGAATGTTTGTTCCACAAAGATAATAATACAGGAATGATCATTCCAAATAAATTTTTGGAGTAGGCTTTTAGGAAGGGAACCCTTTTTTTCCGGGGCGTTCCGAATCAATTAGCTTTCTTTAATTAAAACTGCTTATTTTTAAACCGAAAGGATCGACCCTATAATAAAGTACGTTACGATATTACTGATAGGCGTTTTACTGGGCAAAACCGGGGCCGGACAGTCCATTATTATCACGGGCACCGTGATGGACTCCCTTACCCATGCTCCCCTGCAAAATGTCAGCATCAGTATAAAAACCGGCTCCCGGAGCACCCAGACTGACCGGGGTACTCTGACCGACCGGGGCACCCAGACCGACGCGGACGGTAAATTCCGGATTCGCGTCGACAGGACGATAAAAAAGCTGCAATTCACCTCCACCGGCTATCGACCGATCTCCCTCTCCATTACGGATTACATGGACCACCCGGGGCAGTCAGATCATTCGGATAGCACGGGCCATCCGGAGCGACCCATTACCGTCCTGCTGGCAAAAGCCTATACTACCCTGAAGGGAGTCGTTATTAAAGGTAAAAGAGGCAAATACAGGAATAAGAACAACCCCGCCGTCGAACTGATCCGCAAGGTAATCGCTAATAAACCCTATAATGGACCCGGCTCTCCTCCGTATACTTCTTATGAGCAATATGAGAAGATCCGGATGCTCCTGGACAAGCCGCCCCGGCTGATCGTAGATAACAAACTGCTGAAGCAGTATCATTTCCTCTTTGAAAACAAGGATTCGGTATTAGTGCCCGGGAAATCACTCACACCGGTCTACATCGAGGAAATAGCTGCGGAAAAATATTATCGTAAACACCCGGAAAGCGATAAAAAGATCATTTTAGGGCGGAAAAGCGTGGATTTCGGGGAATATGTCGACATGAAGGGCGTCAGTACAGCCCTCAACCGGTTATATGAAGATATTAACATCTATGACAATGCGATCACGGCTTTCACCATGCAGTTTATAAGCCCTATCGCCGATCTCGCCCCTACCTTCTATATGTATTTTATCCGGGACACCATCGAGGAGAATGGGGAAAAGCTCGTCCAACTGTATTTTACCCCCCGGAATCCCGAAGATCTCTTGTTCCGGGGGACTTTATATGTTACCCTGGATGGGAATTACGCTGTCCGAAGAATAGAGTTAGGCGTAAGCCAGCATATTAACCTGAATTTTGTCCGGGACTTCAAAGTCGACCAGGAATTCGAGAAAGGGCCGGGCCGCCCTGACAGTGCCGGCCACCCCGGCGATCCGAACACCGGCAACAGCGGCCGTTATCACCTGGCTACCTCGCACGTGATAGCCCGGTTCAGCCCTTTTCCGAAAAGCCCGGGTTTATTCGGAGAGCGCACCGTTGTCGTCAGCCATTTCAGCAACGACACCCTCGCGGACGTCGTTTTCAAAGGGCCGTCTGTGGATAGCCTCCCGCAGGCCTCGCACCAGGCAGACAGTTTTTGGAACGGAGGGCGTCCATCGCCGCTCACCGCCTCGGAGAAACAAACCTATATCAATACCGATCGTCTCCTGAAAATGCGTTCCTACCGGCGATTGATGGATTATACCACCGCCTTCACCGCCGGGTATAAGTCCGCCGGTAAAGTGGATATAGGCCCCATCGGCACCTTTTATACCTTTAACCCCATCGAAGGGTCGCGCCTGCGATTCGGCGCCCGGACCAATACCAAATTGAGCACCCGGTATTATGGCGAGTCTTACGTAGCCTATGGGTTCAAAGACGAGCGATGGAAATATTTTGGCAGCGTCAGCTATGCGCTGAATAACAAGTCGATCTATACCTTCCCGCTTCATTATGTACAAGTGAGCTATATGCACGATACCAGGAACCTGGGACAGGAGAACGTATTTGCCCAGGGCGGCAACTTCTTTTCTTCCTTCAACCGGGGCAATAATTCCAAATGGCTGTACAACGATCTATTGAAGCTTTCCTATATCCAGGAGTTCGGGAATCACCTGTCCTATACCCTGGGGGTAAAATACTGGCAACAGCGCCCCACCGGATCCCTTATCTACCGGTATGAACCCTTCCCCGACCAGTTCGACACGGTCCGGAGAATCACTACCTCCGAACTGTCCGTCACCTTACGCTGGGCCCCACACGAACAATTCTTTCAGAACAAGGCCGGACGTTCGGACATCACCAATAAATATCCGATCATGACTTTCCTGTATGCCAAAGGGATCCATGGCCTGGCCGGGGGGGAATACAATTATGACGCTTTTCACCTGAATATATATAAGCGATTATACCTGGCCCCCTTTGGTTTTTCCGATATTACGGCCGATGCAGGCTTGCTGGCCGGTAACCTTCCTTTTCCCCTGCTGGTCATTCACCCTGCCAACCAATCCTATTTTTATACGCAGAACTCCTATAATCTGATGAATATCGGGGAATTTGTAAGCGACCATTATGCAGCGCTGAATATCGACCATTTCTTCAATGGCTTCTTTTTTAACAAGATACCCGGGTTAAAAAGGTTAAGGCTGAGAGAGGTGATCGCCGCGAAGGTCCTCTACGGAGGATTGCGTGATGAGAACAACCCGGCTATTAACGCCGCCCAGATGAGATTCCCCCTGACCAAAGGACTGACGTCTACCTATGCACTGGGTAGTAAACCCTATGTGGAAACCAGCGTCGGGATCTATAATATTTTTTCGATCATCCGGCTCGACCTGGTCAAAAGATGGACCTATCTGCAGAATCCCAATATCTCCGATATCGGCCTCCGCGTCAGCACGAACTTCAATTTTTAAACATTGCATGATAACGGCAACGGCGGCCTGCAGGCCGCCGTTTAGCAGCGTCATATAATGAGGGGTGCTTAATTAACAATTACGTAACAGCCGGAGCTTATAAAATCCTGTTTATGTAGAAATCTTTGCGCTTAATAAAGCTTAAATTTAGGAGTATATGAAATTCATTTTGCCCGTCCTCTTATTGTTTTCACTATCCGGTCCCCGGGATTCCGGTTTCGACGATCTGCCCATCAATAAGGTGCAGGTCATCGGTTCGCATAATAGTTACAAGCAAGCCATCGATTCGGCCTTGTTCTCCCAATTCAAAGCCAGGAATCCAGTGGCCGCCCTGGGACTGGAATACAGTCATGTTCCTTTGGGGGAGCAGCTGGATCTCGGATTGCGCAACCTGGAAATAGACGTGTATGCCGATGAAAAAGGCGGAAAATATGCCCACCCCAAAGGCCTGGATTGGGAAGCGGCGGCCCATCCTCCCCCTTATGATCCTACAGGAGAGATGAACCAACCCGGCTTTAAGGTTTTCCATGTACAGGACCTGGATTTCAGGAGTAACTGTCCTACTTTCTCCGGATGTCTCCGGCAATTGAAAGCCTGGTCGGATCAGCATAAAGATCATTATCCCATTTATATCACTATGAATGCGAAGGACCAGGAACTCAAATCCCCCGGCTTCAGCATCCCGGAGAAATTTACTTCGGAAGTATTCGATCGCCTGGACAAAGAGATCCTGGACAACCTGGGCCGAAGCTATCTCCTTACGCCCGATGATATAAGAGGGAAATATGCTACTTTGGAAAGCGCGGTGCTGGCGGGTCATTGGCCTACCATGGAGGCAGCAAGGGGAAAGTTCATTTTTATTCTCGATGAAGGCGGCGAGCATCGCGATGCTTATATCCGGAACCACGCTTCTCTGAAGGGCCGGGTCTTGTTCACCGATTCGCCGGCCGGCACTCCCGAGGCTGCCTTTATGATCATCAACGATGCCAGGAAGGATGCGGCCCTGATCCGGGAAAGGGTGCAGAAGGGATATATGGTTCGCACAAGGGCAGACTCCGATACCCGCGAAGCCCGCCAAAACGATAAGTCCGGCTTTGTGGCGGCCTGCAACTCCGGAGCGCAGATCATTACGACCGATTATTATTATAAGAGCACCTTCTTTCCTTCTGATTATACCGTTCAGTTCGAAGGCGGGAAATATATCAGAAAAGATCCAACACCTTAGTTATTATTGGCGGGAGATGCGAAGCATCTCCCGCCAATTTACTATATTCGGGCTTCATCATGAAGCACCTTAACATATTCGACTGGATCCGTGTAGATGAGTTTGCCGCCACGCCCAAATATCTGCAGCTCACCAATTCGATCTTAAAAGCGATCGAGATGGGGAAGATCAAAAAGAACGATCTGATGCCTTCCATCAACGAACTGAGCTTCGAACTGGAAATCTCCCGTGACACTGCCGAGAAAGGATATAAATACCTGAAAAAAATGGGCGTGCTGGGCTCTGTGCCCGGGAAGGGTTATTTTATACAAAATGCTGAATTCCGGCAAACGCTGAAGATATTTTTGCTTTTCAATAAGCTGAGCGCGCATAAGAAGATCATTTATGACGCTTTTATTGCCGCGCTGGGAGAATATGTGGTCGTGGACTTTTACATCTACAACAATGATTTTGGCTTGTTCCGGAAATTATTGACGGACCGGAAAGAAGATTACTCTCATTACGTGATCATTCCGCATTTTCCGGAAGGGGAGGAGTATGCCCCCGAGATCATCAATTCCATTCCCCGCGACAAGCTGGTCCTGCTGGACAAGACGATACCCGGTATCAATGGGGAATATACGGCCGTGTATGAGAATTTCGAGGAAGATATCTATGGCGCCCTGGACAAGGCAAGGGAAGCCCTGAGCAAATACCATACGATCAAAGTCATTTTCCCCGCTTATACCTATCACCCGAAGGCGATCCTGAAAGGGTGCAGCCGTTTCTGCCAGGAATATGCCTTCACTTTCAAGGTCGTACAAAATATAGCTGAAGAGCCTATCCTTGAGGGAGAGGTCTATATCAACGTCATGGAGGAAGACCTCGTGGTCCTCATCGAACGCATCATCTCCCTGAAGCTGGAATTGGGCCGGCAGGTCGGCGTCATTTCCTATAATGAGACGCCTTTGAAAAAGATCATTCTGAATGGCATTACGACCGTGTCCACGGACTTTCAGCAGATGGGCGCTATGGCGGCTCAACTGGTGCGGGACAATGTCAGGAGACAGGAGGCGGTGCCTTTTCATCTGACACTAAGGAATTCGTTGTAGAGAGCTTGAAATAGCCTTCAAAAAGCTAGTCGGCTTAAACCGTAGCGACTTGCTTCCGATATTTGTCTTTATACTCGACAGGCGTGAGACCGGTAATTTTTTTAAACAACTCTCTAAAGGTCTGACCATCAAAATAACCAACATCCGTCATTATTTCATCAACAGATTTTCTGCCTAATTCTAACGCCTTTTTGCTTGCTTCTATTCTAACTTTTTGAAGATATTCAATTGCAGTACAGTTAGTACACTTTTTAAATCTCCTTTCAAATGTTCGTCTTGTCAAAAACAACTTTTCCGCCAAACTCTCAACTGTTATTTTCGCAAAATAATTATGCTCAATAAATTCTTGGGCTTGTAATACCTTATTATCATTGTGTTCTTTCAAACCATTAAAAACAATAAAAGGCGTTTGTGCAATTTTATCAAGATTTACCACAAAATATTTAGCTACCAAAATTGCCATTTCCCGGCTTACATATTTTTCAACCAAAAAAAGCAACAAATTCCAATATGCGTTACTTCCACCGCTTGAATACAATCCGTTTTGTTCGACAATAATTTTTCCATCAACCAAATTAATATCAGGATAAAAAAACCTAAATTCATTGGCATACTGCCAATGCGTAGTACATTTTTTATTTTTTAATAGTCCGGTAAATGCCAACATAAATGCACCAGTGCATAACGAAGCAACTTCTGCATTTCTTTTATATTGTTTAATTATCCAATCTACAAAAAATCTATTGTAATGCCCTGCACTAAGCATATCCCCCCTTAGCGCGGGAATAATTATTAAATCTGTTTTGTCAATTTCATGAGACATTAAATCAACGGTAATGGCTACCAATCCATCTTCAATCACCATTTCGGAACTTTCTCCGATGATTTGTATTTCAAACATGTCCTTTTTTCCGTGTGCCTTTAAAAGCTCATTTACTTTTCTAAAAACAGATCTGGCATCAACTATTGAAGCATAGTTTGCATTTTTCAATGCCAAAATTGATATGTGTTTCTTTTGTATCACTGATAATTAAACGTCAAATATAGTAAAAACAATTGTCGCAAATGCCGTTAGCAATATGTCGTATTTGCATATATAAACAAAGGTATTTAAGTAATAGTTTTGCATTTAATCAAATCAATATTAAAATGGATGTTCCAGGAGGCGAGAAAATGAGCAAAAATAATCAGGAGAAGATGATGCATATTTCCTTAAAAATTTCGCCATACACCACTTTAATGGCTACAGATATGATGGAAAATGAAGAAAATGAGCTCAAATTCGGCAACAACTTTCATATTTGTTTACAAGCGGATAATGAAAAAGAAGCCAATAAACTATTTCAATCGCTATCAAAAGATGGTAGAATAGAAATGCCAATGAATAAAACTTTTTGGGGTGCATATTTCGGTATGTGTCAGGATAGATTTGGTATTCTATGGATGATAAACTACACTTTCCCTCAAAATAATATAAACGAAAGCACAAAATAAAATGGAAACGCAAAATGTTATTTCAAAACCAATATGGTGGACAGGCACGATCTTAAAAGGGCTATTGTGTCTTTTTTTAGCGTTTGATGCAATAATGAAATTGATAAACAATTCACAATCTGTTGAAGGCACAAAGCAAATGGGACTTCCTGAAAGTAGTGTTCAATTTCTCGGGATTTATTTACTGCTAAGTACGATTCTCTACATTTATCCAAGAACCGTAATGCTGGGCATGCTTTTCCTTTCTGCTTATTTAGGAGCAGCGGTTGGGATTACTTACAGAGCTAACATCGGGGGGCATCCTTATATTTTTCCAATAGTATTTGCTATGTTCATTGTGATAGTAGAATTCCTGAGGAATGGAAAAATTAGAAATATCGTGCCATTTGCAAAATAAGATTTAAAATCTAAAAGTTACAATTATGTCATTTCAAGCATACATTGATAACATCAAAACCAAGACTGGAAATACTCCGGCGGATTTTAAAAAACTGGCTGAACAAAAAGGGTTTCTTAATAAAGGGAAATTAGCAGAGGGCATAAAAGCCGGACAAATAGTGGCCTGGCTCAAAGAAGATTTTGACTTAGGTCATGGCCATGCAATGGCTGTTTATGCAGTATTCAAGGGAAAAACGAAGTGACAATTACGAACAGACTGTCAGCCTGGTCCCACCGGATGGTCTATTCCCCCGGATAGCTCACTCCCACCTGCCGGCGGATCGCATCCATGGTCCTGCTGAGGCTCAGGCTGTCAGCGTGGGAATGCAATGGGCTTTCCAATACTCTCTTATCCAGGCAGGCCGTCACTTCCCGGATCTGGTACTCAAATCCATTGACCATCGGCTCTACGGAAAAAGTCTGTGCTTCCTCACCGGGGCGAAGAAGGGTCAGTTTGTCGTTCTTATACCAGGGAGTGGGCAACTGGATCATGCCGGCCGTTCCTGCGATCTCTGCTGTTATAGAGGTCTGACAGGCCAGGGTCGAGCTGATCATCGCGGATCGTCCATCCCGGTAATGCAGGATGGCCTGGCAGGTCTCATCGGCTCCTGTGGGCGCCAGATGGGCCGCTGCACGGATCGTATCGGGTTCCCCCAGCAGCAGCAGGCAAAGGAAGAGGGGATAGATGCCGATATCCAGGAGCGAGCCTCCTCCCAGCCGGAGGTTATACAATCTGCCTTCGGGATGGAAGGGGGCGGCGAAGCCAAAATCGGCCCGGACATATTTTACTGTTCCCAGCTGTCCATCCCGGATCAGTTCCAATGTCTGCTCTATGACCGGCAGGAAGCGGGTCCACATCGCCTCCATCAGGAAAGCATTGTTTTCCCGGGCTGCCCCAATCATCATTTGTACCTGCCGGGCAGATAAGGCCATGGGTTTTTCGCATAATACGGCTTTCCCATGCTGCAGGCAGAGCAGCGCATGTTCTGCGTGAAAACCATGAGGGGTGGCCACATAAATGGCGTCGATCAGCGGATCTGCCGCCAGGTCCTCATAGCGGGTATAGAAGCGGGCTGCACCGAACTTGCCGGCAAACTCCTTTGCCCGGTCTTCATTGCTGGAGGCAACGGCTTCCAGGGTGGCCCTCCCCGCCAGGGGCAGGGCGGCAGCAAATTTAGCGGCAATCTTTCCGGGGCCGATGATGCCCCATCTGTAATTTTTCATAGCGCGAATTTAATCTTTCCCCCGGCTATTTCAGGAAATTCGCCGTCGGTGAACATAGTAGTATGCCCTATCTTCGTAAAAAATTATACCCTTAGCAATGGCTTCATTCAACGCTTTTATTTTCGACCTCAACGGAACGATGATCGATGACATGAAATTTCACCTGAAAGCCTGGTTCCATACCCTGAACGATGGGCTGAAGGCCGGCCTTAGCTGGGAAGAAGTGAGAAGCCATATGTACGGTAAAAATGAAGAGCTGCTCGACCGGGTATTCGGAAAAGGGCATTTTTCCAAGGCACAGGCAGACGCAATCTCCCTGGAAAAAGAAAAAAAGTACCAGGAGGCATTCAGACCCCACCTGAAGCTGATCGACGGCCTTCCCACTTTCCTGGAAAGGGCCGCTAAAAACGACATCCTCATGGCCATCGGCTCGGCCGCCATCCCCTTCAATATCGATTATATCCTGGATAATCTCTCGATCCGACATTATTTCAAAACGATTGTCAGCGCCGACGATGTGGTCATCAGCAAACCCCACCCGGAGACCTTCCTGAAAGCTGCTGCCCGGTTGGGCGTTCCGCCCGCATCCTGCCTCGTCTTTGAAGACGCCCCCAAAGGGGTGGAAGCGGCCCTGAACGCCGGTATGAAATGCGTGGTCCTGACTACCCTGCACACCAGGGAAGAATTTCATAATTATCCGAATATAGTCCGCTATATTGCCGATTATACGGATCCGTCACTTGACGAATTATTTACATAACAAGCTTGTCCATGCAATATCGTTCCTGTCAATGCGTGTCACACTTCGCAGGTAACCGGGTCGGTATTCGTATTCTCTTTGCTTTGATCTGTATTTGCTGTTCCTTCCGCACTCAGGCACAACAAAAATATTCCGTCAACGGCACCATTCGCGATAAAAAGACCGGGGAAGTCCTGATCGGCGCCACCGTCAGCTTCCTGGAGATCCCCCGCTCAGGCAGTACGAGCAATTCTTACGGGTTCTATTCTATTACTGCTCCCTCCGGAAATTACAGGATGATCGTCAGCTTCACCGGGTATGAACCCGATACCCTTACCATCGACCTGAATAAGAATATCCTGCTGCCCATAGAACTGGCTTCTGCCAACACCCAACTGGTACAAGTGGTGGTCAGCGCCAGAAAAAGGAATGAAAACGTCACTAAGCCGCTGATGGGCATTCAAAAGCTGACGACCAGCGAGATCCGGGATATCCCCGTCCTGTTCGGGGAAAAAGATGTGTTGAAGACCATCCAGTTGCTGCCGGGTATTCAATTCGCCGGAGATGGCAATAGCGGTTTTTATGTCCGGGGCGGCGGCGGCGATCAGAACCTGATCCTGCTCGATGAAGCTACCGTATATAACCCCTCTCACCTGCTGGGATTTTTCTCCACCTTCAATTCGGACGCCATGAAAGATATCACCGTTTACAAAGGGGGCATGCCGGCTGAATACGGAGGACGTCTCTCTTCGGTCGTGGATATTAAAATGAATGACGGGAATAACAAGGACTATCATATCGGAGGAGGGATCGGGCTGATCTCTTCCCGGCTCAATGCGGAAGGCCCGATCGTAAGAGACAAAGGCTCTTTTTCCATCAGCGCCAGAAGAACGTATGCCGATCTGTTCCTCCGGCTTTCCAGCGATTCCTCCGTCAACCATAACAGTCTTTATTTCTACGATCTGAATGTAAAAGCCAATTATACCTTCGATGAAAAGAACAGGGTCTATCTCTCCGGTTATTTCGGCCGGGATAACCTGGGTTTTGGTAGTACCTTTGGCATCGACTATGGCAACGCCACCGGCACCATCCGGTGGAACCATGTCTATAGCAGCCGTCTCTTCTCCAACACCTCCCTGATCTATAGCGACTATAGCTATAAGATCCGGATCAATTCCAGCAACAACGATATTAATATTACTTCAAGGATCCGCGACCTTGACCTTAAAGAGGATTGGCAGTACTTTATCAATGCCGATAGTAAGGTCAACTTTGGAGTTAGCGCCATCCATCATACGATCTCACCGGGCGTTATTTCCGCATCACAGGCGTCCAGTTACAACTCGCTGACGCTTCAAAGCAAGTACAGCCTGGAAAACGCCGCGTATGTCTCCCATGAATGGTCGCCTGCCGAAAAGATCCACTTCAATTATGGGTTGCGTTGGACGGCTTTCTCCGTACTGGGACCTGGTGATTTTTATACCTATGACACGGCCGGCCATACGACCGATACGGCTCATTATCATTCGGGGCAATTCGTAAAGACCTATTTCAACCTGGAACCCCGCTGGTCCGCCAGCCTCCAGCTGAATGAGGCCAGTTCCGTCAAATTGTCTTATACACGCAATACACAGGTGCTGCACCTGTTGTCCAATTCCACCTCGGCCAATCCGACTGACCTGTGGATGCCTAGCAGTAATAATATAAAACCGGAAGTCGCCGACCAGGCGGCCCTGGGTTATTACCGGAATTTCAGGGACAACCAATACGAGTTCTCTTCGGAAGTGTATTACAAGGATATGCAGCACCAGATCGACTATAAGAATGGAGCCCAACTGGTGGCCAATGAAAATGTGGAGTCACAGTTGCTTTATGGCAAGGGCCGGGCTTATGGATTGGAATTGTTCTTTAAAAAGAAAGTGGGCAAATTCACCGGCTGGATAAGTTATACCCTGTCCCGTACCGAATTGAAGATTGACGGGATCAATCGGAATAACTGGTATCCGGCCAGGCAGGACAGGACCCATGATATTGCCCTGGTAGGCATCTACAAGGCGAGTCCGAAATGGACCCTCTCTGCCACCTGGGTCTATTACACGGGGAATGCCGTGACCTTCCCCAGCGGAAAATACCAGGTCGATGGGCAGACGGCTTTCTATTATACCGAAAGAAATAGTTACCGGATGCCGGCCTACCACCGGATGGATGCCGCCGCAACGCTACAGGGAAGGAAGAGGGCTAAATTTGAAAGCAGCTGGACCTTCTCCGTTTACAATCTTTACGGCCGGGAGAATGCCTATAGCATTGTTTTCCAGAACAATCCCGATGATCCGACAAAGACGCAGGCGCTGCAATATGCCCTGTTCCGGTTCATCCCTTCCGTAACCTATAATTTTAAATTTTAATCCCATGCAAAGGAGGCCACATTCTGCCAATCTTTTACCGGCTCTTGTCGGGTTCGCCCTGTTGACCGGCTATGCGTGTAAAAAAGTGATCCAGGTGGACCTGAAGAATGCCGTCTCCCGGATCGTCATCGAAGGGGAGGTGACCAATACTATCCAACCCTACGAGGTCAGGATCTCTAAGACCGTGAATTTCAGTGCCGGCAACACCTACCCGCCCGTCACAGGCGCCAGGGTGACGATTACGGATAGCTCGACAGGGATTGGGGCTGACCTGACCGAAGCCTCTCCGGGAGTTTATACTGCGAATGCATCGATGGGGGTACCCAAACATATTTATACTTTATTGGTAATCGCAGAAGGTAAAGAGTATCGGGCCGTTTCCAGAATGCCCCTGCCGGTACCCCTGGATTCCGTCACTTTCGCCCGGAACACGGATTTTAGTAACAAGCGGGATATCAATGCCGTGGTGAATTTCCAGGATCCTCCGGGACTGGGCAACTACTACCAGTTCACGGAATATCTCAATGGCAGGCTGATCCCTAATATCTTTGTTTTTGAAGACCGGCTTTCCGATGGGAGATATATCGAGCAACCGCTGTTCAATGATAGTACTTACCTGCAGAAGGGGGATACTTTACAGCTGAAAATGTACTGTGTGGATAAGAATATTTACGATTATTTCAATACCCTGACAGGGGTCACCGGCAACAACAATTTCCAGTCGGCCACGCCGGCCAATCCCAATACGAATATCAGTAACGGGGCCCTGGGATATTTCAGCGCGCATACGATAACGCAGGAAAAACTGGTGGTCTACTAGGCACCCCTAACAACGTCCCCTTTCGGGGTAACCGAGCGAAGCGAAGGTTACGAACGAGTTCTGAACAGTGTTCAGAACGAAGTTCTGGGGTTATGGCTGATAACTTTTGATCTTATTATACAGGGTCTTCCGGTCTATCTTCAGGATTTCGGCCGCCCTTGATTTATTGTAATTGACCTGTTTGAGCACGTTCATGATCGTATCGTATTCCGCTTGTGCCGCTGCATTCTTCAGGTCCGTCTCCTTATGTGTTACGGTATGATGCTGTTGGTGTACAGCGGGGGGGATAAAAGCCTCCGATGAGGACTGGGGAAATGCCTGGGCATCCACGATCTCCGGTGGAAGGGTGCGGGTTTTGATAGGCCCTTCTGAGGTGAGCAGGGCGGCGCGACGAATGACATTGCGGAACTCACGTAAGTTGCCCGGCCAGGAATAATTCATAAATATTTCCATGACCTCCGGGTCAAATCCTTCCACCTCTTTATTCAATTCCTTATTGGCCTTGGCCAGGAAGAAATCGGCAAATAAAGGAATGTCTTCCCTCCTGAAACGGAAGGCAGGCAATATGATGGAAAATTCATTAAAACGATGAAAAAGATCCTCTCTGAACCTGCCCTTGCGGTAAGCATCCTGCAGATTTTCGTTGGAAGCGACGATGATCCGGACATCCACGTCCATTTCCTTGGTGCCGCCTACCCGCTTGAATTTCCGCTCCTGGATCACCCGTAAAAGGGAGGCCTGGATCTCATTCGAAAGATTTCCTACCTCATCCAGGAAAAGAGTGCCCCCGTTGGCCAGCTCAAAATGTCCTTCCTTATCGTTGAGGGCGCCGGTAAAGGCTCCTTTGACATGCCCGAATAGTTCACTGCCTGCCAATTCCTTGGACAGGGTGCCGCAATCCATGGCTATAAAGGGTTTTTCCCTACGGGTGCTGTATTCATGGATGGTGCGGGCGATCACTTCTTTCCCCGTGCCGCTCTCCCCATATAAAATAATACTGTAATTGGTAGGGGCCACCAGCTCGACCTGGCGGTATAATTCTTTGGTAACAGGCGCCTGACCCACCAGGAACTCGCCTTCATTGCCATATCTGCCATTTTTTTTGGCTACCTGGGTCGTTGCGGGCCTGGGAGAATCGCTGCCGGCAGCGGGCTGTTGCAGGGCCCTGCCGATCACGTTCAGGACTTCCTCCGGGATCAGGGGTTTGGTGATATAATCGAAGGCTCCCGCTTTTATGACGTCCACGGCCGTTTTGATATCGGAATAGCCGGTGATGATAATAACGATGGCATAGGGATCGAGCTGCTTGATCTCCTTCAGCACTTCCCTTCCTTCCTTGTCTCCCAGGCGAAAGTCACAGAGCACGACATCGAATTTCGATTCTTTGAATTTGGCAATCCCTTTATTCCCGCTGTGACCTGCTTCCGTCTCAAACCCCTTTTTCTGTAAGAACCTGCCTAGTAGATTGCACATATCCATATCGTCATCTATAATCAGGATTCGCTTCATAAATGAATTTTTCTTATTTAAAATTACTGGAAAAAATATAAACAGGGATTAATCAGTCAATTATATACCTGTACCTATTCGAAACATCTTGCCAAATTATACCCGCCTGTTTCACCCTCTTCCCCGGCCCGACTGGGAAAAAAAATTCCCAATTTGGGCAATTTGCCCCCCCCTCTGGGAACCCTAAATTCTTATTTGACAGCCTGTTAACAGGGCTGGGGGTGGATTTTAGCCTGTTCAATGTTCCACCGCTATATGGCAATAAAATTGTTATCACTAAGGGAAGAATTGTGAAGGTTTTTAAAAAAAAAAGTGGTTAAGTGGAAACAATTATTATGACAGAAACTTCAAAAGTTTTAATTGTAGACGATGAATTGGACATTTGTTATTTACTCAGCGGTATGTTAAAACAACGGAATTTCCGTACTGGCTTTGTGAATTCGTTATCCGATGCTGTAGTTGCTCTGCAAACAGATACGCCCTCCCTCTTATTTCTCGACAATCATTTGCCGGACGGGTTTGGCCTGGATTTTATTCCTTATGTAAAAAAGAATTATCCGGGGATTAAAGTGATCATGATCACGGCCCATGATGGAGCTGCGGAAAGGAAGACCGCCTACAATGGCGGAGTGGACCTTTTTATTGCCAAGCCCCTGAACAGGAAACTGATCAACGATGCTATCGATAAATTATATAGTTCGGGCTCTGCCGAAAAATTGCAGTTCACTTTGTAGAGCGTGCCGTTCATTTTGTAGAGTAAATTGCTCAGTATTCGTCTTCTTTCCCCATATCAAGTCCTTCCTTCCGCGTATTTTTCCTGGCAGGTTTTTTTATACCAGATGTATTAACATTCTTAAAACATCTAACGTCTAAAACTTTACAAATGGGAAATCTACTGTATCTCATCGCGGTCATCCTCGTCATAGCCTGGGCTATCGGTTTTTTAGGCTATCATGCCGGCGGGATTATCCACATTCTCCTGGTGATTGCGATCATTGCGATATTGCTGAAAGTGATTCGAAGAGCGGGATAGAACGGGCCTTCGGCGCTGTGCGCCTCGGGTCCGGGTCTAATGATGGCCCTTCGGGCAAAACGCCTGTGGCGTTTTATACGAAATCTAAGGTGATCGTGAAGGAGGTCCCCTTTCCTACTTCACTTTCCATATTGATATGACCACTGTGATTGAGTATGATATTCTGGGTATTGGTCAGCCCTAGCCCGGTGCCTTTGGACTTGGTGGTGAAATAGGCTTCGAATAATTTAGACTGGGAATCTTTATCGATACCCGGGCCATTGTCTGTGATGATCACCACGCATTTATGATCCTTACTGAGGGTTGTTAGCTGTAAGATGCCTTTGCCGGGCTCCATCGCCTCGATGGCATTGACAATAAGATTCAGGAAGGCGATCCGCATCCTTTCCACATCGACGGCGACATCGCACATCTCCCCCGCATAATTTTTCGTGACGGTAATATTGTTCAGCTGTATCCTGTCTTTTGCCAGTTCCAGGGTCTCATCGAGGAGCTGGTTGACGGATACTCTTTTATAAACGAGCTCTGTGAATTTGGTGGAATTAAGCAGATCGGTAATAAGCTGGTTGATACGAAGACTATTCCGGCTGATCATATCCAGCATCACTCCGGAGTTGTCGGCGAGATTGCCGTTCAGGTCGTTCTTCAACTGGTCGACTGCCAGGTTGATATTGGTCAGGGGATTACGTACTTCATGGGCAATGGTGCGGGCGATACGGCCGGTGGACGCGAATTTCTCAATGCTGCGCATCTGGATGAGCTCCTTATTGGCTTTGTCCAGCTCCGATATCCGCAGTTTTAATTGCTCCTGGTATTCGAAGACCCGTTCGTCGGCCTCCCTGCGGGCCTTGTTTTCCCTGGAATACGTAAAAAAACCATAAATGGCCATCAGGATAGCAAGGGCAAGGGAGGCGATGATGATCGTATTTAAGGCATAATACCGGGCTGTCATTTCATCCGATCTTTCTTTGAGCCGGGTCTGTTCCGTGCTATAGATCTGTTTAACGGCAGACCGGATACGATCCATGATCTCTTTGTCAAAATAACCTCTCATCTCTATCCGGTCCGTCATCTGGTAATTATGCCTCCTGTAATTGGCGAGGGAAGAATCCATCAGCTCATATTTCTTTTTTATGAGCCCTCCCAGCGTATTCATGGATGCCTGCCGGTCGGGATCATTCAGCGTCTCGTTCCAGAGCGATCTGAAGGACGAATCTGTCTCCTGCTTGCTTTGCTCATAGGGCTTCAAAAAATTTTCGTCCTTCATCAATAAATATCCCCGCATCCCCGCCTCCGCGTCTTTCAGGGAGGAGATGAGGCCTTCCGTCTGCAGAATGATCCTATTGGAATCATCTACCAGCCGGGCTTGCTTGAGAAGCTCGGAGTTCGCATACAGGGTCAGCACGTAGGACAGTAACAGCAGGAAAAAGGCTGTTCCATAGCCGACACGGATACGCAGATCAATAGCGAATTTTCTTATCACCGTTTTCATTAATAGGTCCCCTTTCATTGTTTCCCCTGATTCCCGTCCTTCCCCGTCGATCGTCACCTCCCTGGGATGTTGGCCCAGCAGATCGGTAAACCCTTTGCCTGCATGGATCTTCCCGATCTTCCCGGGTCCACCCGATGCAATTGGCGTGATCCAGGTAATCCCGCTGTTGACCATAAGCGAACAATTTCCTTGCCAGTAACAATTTATCGATATTCCCGCAGGCCGAAGGTGGTCGGGTCATAGTTTTTACCTCCATTGGAAGCGGCCACGAAGTTATGGTGAAGGGAGGCATCGAAGAGGGACCGGGAAAAGTGAATTTAGTGTAGGCTTCTATATCGTATGGCTCGCTGATGAACTTAGTACTATAAATACATTTGGCATATTGAGCCTGCCGGGCAGCTTCGTTCTTCCTCAGAATGTAGAAAAAATTGCTCATAGAGCATCGATGAGGAAGGCTATTCAGGCGAAAAAAATGCCCGGATGCATTATTTTAAACGTATTTGTTCCCCGAAGGAAGATTTGGCAGGAAATTTTAGATAAATAATGGCAGTATCAGAATGTAAATTTTTAAAACACAAGCATATGAGCAACTCAAAAGTATTAGTAGGATTTTTAGTCGGAGCCGCAGTCGGCGGAGCATTGGGCATCTTATTGGCGCCGGATAAAGGTACAGAGACACGTAAAAAGATCATGGAAAAAGGCTCGGACCTCAGTGATTCGATTGCCGATCTCAGCAGTACGATAAAAGAAAAATTCAATGGAGTCGTAGATGGCGTAAAAGACAATTTCAGCAAGGCCAAAAGTTCCATGTCCTAATTTTATTACTATGGTAGAACAGGAAAATGATATTGATCTCTTATTATCCGATGCAGGGGATTTTATCGAGACAAGAGCTAATCTGTGGAAGTTAAAGGCCGTGGAAAGTCTTGCCGAAGTATCTTCCGACCTTGCATCCGGATTGGGACTGCTCGCTATCCTGGCTGTCTTTCTGATGATACTGACCATTGGCTTTGCGCTCCTGATCGGAGATTGGCTCGGCAAAGACTTTTATGGATTTTTTGTCATGGGTGGAGTATATGCCATAGTCGGAATGATGTTCTACCTGCGCCGCAAACGCTGGCTAAAAGAGCCATTCAGTAATTTGCTGATCCGGAAAATCTTTAATAAGTAGAAATTATGAAGATCAGGAATGTAGATGAGCTGAAGGAAGCGATCCGCGAGCTGGAACATCAGAATTATGTCAACGAGCAGCAAATGCGCAGGAGAGTAACCGGGATCCGGGACAAGTTCAAGCCTATGAATATTGTGAAGAATTTGTTCTCCCAGGTGATAGGCGCCTCCAATACGAAAACAAATCTCTTCCGCATGGTAGCCGGTTTTGCCACCAGCTTCCTGGTGAAGAAATTCTTTAAGAAGGGAATACCTGCCAAATAAATAATACATAAAGGGAAGCCGCGGGTTTCTGCTCGACTATACCAACCACCGTACGCCCCTGTCCCTTGAAACGGACAGGGGTTTTCGTTGTCCGCCGCGCCGGGTCCTGGTTTTGGTCGCCGGGCTCATTTCTTTTTCTCTGCTTGTTTGATAGCCAGTAATAATTCCGCGGCTCTTTTAAGCCGGATGATATTGATCAGTTCATTGGGACTGAGATCGGAAATGGATTTTGCCAGCAGGTTGGCTATCTGTACCTGCAGTGGGCGATGGATGCGGTCCCGGGGTTCAAAGGCAGAGAGACGATCAAGCTGGGACGCCGATTACCTGGTTTTTCATGGGTATGATGCCCATGATAAAGGCCGGTCAAAGCTCCGGATAGAAAAGCTGGTCTGGCCCGGCGGCTGGCCTGCCGTGCTGCGGTAAGACCAATAAGACCGACCGATAAGACCATTCTTTTCAGGAGTCTGAAGCAGAAGAATAGTAGACAGGATCGATGAGCAGGGTATTTTTCAACAGAGAGATGCGATCTTCGTTACCCCGCGCTTGCAAATAAGAAAAAATGTGTAGTAAAATTATCTTGTAAATAAAAACCCCTGTTTGTTTTTCCAGGGAAAGTTCCTGCCTTTTATCCCATAGATCGACTAAAACATCCGCGGTAATGCTGACTACTTCTTTTTCATTGGGCAGGCCGGTCAACCTTGCGACTACTGAAAAGACCGATGGGCTGTAAAGATCAACAAAAGATTGGAACAATCTGAATGCGTTAATGGATAAAGAATAATTTGCAGTCCGCAAGTTATCATGATGTCCGGCAGCCTGCAAAAAATGCCGTACTTCCTCTGGAACGGCATTGAACTTGTTCAATATATTAATTTTTCTTTACATTTGCCCTACTCCCGAGCAATGACAACCTGGCGCCCTTACTAGTCATTCAATTCTACGTTATGAGCGGAGCGGATAAAAATTTTCATTCCCTGTTGGTCATTGATGACCATAATATGATCGTCAATGGCATTAAACTGCTGATCGGCGACCAGTTCAGGGATTTCTATCAGGCCAATGACGGCGCTGCCGGGATCGAACTGGCCCTGAAGCATCAACCCCAATTGGTGATCGTTGATTATGTATTGCGGGATATATCAGGGGATGTGGTGGCGAGGGAGATCAAATACCGGTGTCCCGCGACCAGGATACTGGGTTATTCCTTCAATGTAAATGCTACTTCCGTCCTGAAAATGTTCGAGGCCGGCATCCATGGATATGTGGTCAAAAGTGAAGGTGACGCGGAATTCAGCAAGGCGCTGACCTACCTCCTGGAAGGAAAGGACTATTTCTGTAAGGAAGCCCGTAACCATATTATCAACCGGGTCTCTATTGAAGAGGATAATACCCGCCGGATCGTCGCCGATACCGAATTTTCCGCTAAGGAGATCGAAATTATCCGGCTTGTCTGCCAACAAAAAACGGCAAAGGAGATCAGCCGGCAGGTGTACCTCTCGGAAAGGACGGTGGAACAATACCGCAGCAATATCACCAGGCGTATCGGAGCCCGGAATGTTGCGGGTATCCTTAAATTTGCCTTGCAATACGGGATCATCGACCTGGAAAACCTGTAGCGTGAAAATATGCCTCCTATGCTAAGATTGAAATGCCCGTTGAGTCTGCAACGGCAATTATTCCCTTTCCTATTGTCTTCCCTGGTTTTTGCCTGGGGCGGCGCCTGTGCACAACGCCCTGATTCTCTCAAGCAGCATCTTACCGGCCTGCTGGCGCAATACCAGGGCCACACCCTCTCCGATACGGCCTATCTAAAGGCAGTAGACTCGGCCGCTCCCCTGCTGGTGCATGACGACAGCCTGGAGCAGTTATTGTCGACTTATCAGCAGATTGCTTTCGGCAACAAGAGATTGGGCGCCTACAGGGGACACTATTATGCCGACCTTGCCTTATACTCGTATAATAAGAACAAATATGGAAGCGCCATTTATTATTCGGAAAAAAATAACGACGAAAAAATAAAGGCCGGCATATTTGAAAAGAACGGCATCCCTCACAGTGAGCTATTTGCGATTACCGTGTATTATAATAACAAGGATTATCGCCGGGTGTTTGCCAAATACGACAGCCTCCGGCCGGCGGTGGAAAGCTTACCTGCAGCGATACCTGCCGGAAAAGTCAGTCCTGACCAGGCATATATTGCATTCGGGATCCTGAATAGTGTCGTTTATGCTTCTTATAATGCAAAAGATACCGCCCGGGGCAATGAGGGGATCCTGATCTGTGAGAAGATGCTGGAGGGCATACAGGAACAGCCTGAAAAATACAAGGCTTTAATAACGGTGTATCAATGCATCTACCATACATTATGCTATGCCAGGGAAAAATACCTGGACCATTTCGACCAGGCCCAGGATTTTTTGCAGCAGGCGATCCATGAAGTGCGGTCCGCAACCTTCTACCCAACCTACCAGCCTTCGTATATGGAGGAATTATATGTCGAAGTGTTTGATTTTTATTTTGACAATCATAAGAAGGACAGCGCTCAGCATTACCTGGACCTGGTACGCTCCATGCAGGATAGCCTCGTTAAGTTCTCCGACCTGGAACAGAGCTGGTTGCTGGAGAGTAACAGCAAGCTCCTGGCCGGGAACGGGCATTTCGAAGCCGCCTACAACGAGCTCAGGAAAGTGTACCAGATGAAAGATTCCTCCTTTTATGCCGTAAGCGCTGATAAAGATAATAACCTGTATGCCCTGGCAAAGGAGGAAAATACCCATAATGAGCTACTCAGGACGGAGGAGAAGAAGCGGCAGGCGGAACTATTCAATAATTTATTTTTTTTCATTCTTGCGTTGCTGGTGCTCGGGAGTGCGGCGATATTCCTTATACACCGGTCGGGGCAGCGACAGCGCCTGCTCAATCTCCGGTTGAGCCTGGCCCGGAATTTTCACGATGAGATCGGTCCGATGTTGCTGTATGCCAATGCTCTGGTAAAGAAGGAAGCGGAGACCAACGCCTCCCCCAGGGTGGATGAGCTGAAAGCTCATATCCTGCATATTATGGAAGCGGTAAGGGGCATTTCCCACGATCTTAAATCGAGTGAGATCAGCACGGTGCAAACCTTTTATAAGGACGTCTGCGGCCTGTTGGAGAAGATCAGGACCTCCACCGGGATCGACTTTACGGCCAAAATGAATAATGGCAACCGGGTATTGAGGCACATACAGTATACTGATCTCCGGAAGATCGTCGATGAACTGATCACCAATTCTATCAAACATGCGGATTGTAGTTTTATTACCATCGATGTAAAGGCGACGGAGCGGCATCTGCGGATAAACTATTCGGATAACGGTAAAGGGATGTTGTCCGGGCGGCAGACGGCAGGTATCGGCTTACAGAATATACAGGAAAGAGTAAAGTCGCTGAATGGTGACTTTCAATTGCACAATGCGTATCCGGAGGGCTATTCCATTGATATTTCAATCCCATTGTTATGAGCGGAGAGCAGGAAAAATTTCGTTCCGTATTGGTCATCGATGACCATAAAATGGTCGTCATTGGCATTAAGCTGCTGATCGTGGATAGGTTCAGGGATTTTTATCAGGCTGGCAATGGAGCTACCGGGATCGACCTGGCCCAGAAGCACCAGCCGGCTCTGGTGATCGTTGACAATATACTTCCGGATATGTCAGGGGACCTGGTAACGAAGGAGATCAGATGCCGGTGTCCCGGAACCCGGATATTGGGTTATTCCTTCAATATGAATGCCGCTTCTATACTGGAAATGGTTGAGGCCGGCATAAATGGATACGTGGACAAAAGCGGGAATGATGCAGAATTCATCAACGCCGTGACCTGTCTCCTGGAAGGCAAGGATTATTTTTCCAAAGAAGCCAGCTATCTTATCAAGGGCTCCAACTTCGGGGAGGATCATACGGAGTTGATCGCGGCCAATACTGGTCTATCCGCAAAGGAGATCGAGATCATCCGGCTTATCGGCCAACAAAAAAAAATGAAGGAGATCAGCCGGCAGGTGCAGCTACCGGAAAGGACGGTGGAACAATATCTTAAAAATATTACCAGTCGTATCGGCGCCCCGGATAAAGCCGGTATCATCAAATTTGCCATTCAACAGGGGATCATCAGATTGGAAGACCTCTAGAGCGAAAATGATCCCCAACCCGGGAACGATTTGATTTTTAGTTATATTTAATGAATATACCTCCTATGATAAGATTGAAATGTCCGTTGAACCTGCAACGCCTATTATTCCCTTTCCTATTGTCTTTCCTGGTCATTGCCTGGGGCGGCGCCCGCGCACAAAGCCCCGATTCCCTCAAACAGCATCTTACCGGCCTGCTGGAGCAATACCAGCACCACACCCTTTGTGATACGGCCTATCTAAAGGCAGTGGACTCGGCTGCCCCTTTGCTGTTGCATGACGACAACCTGGAGCAGTTGTTGTCGACTTACCAGCAGATTGCTTTCGGTGGCAAGGGACTGGATAGGTATAAGGCGAGCTATTACACCTACCTCGCTATTTACTCGTACAATATGAACCGATTCGGAAGCGCCATTTATTATTCGGAAAAAAACAATGAGGAAAGGATACGGATCGGGATGTTTGAAAAGGAGGGCATTCCCCACAGTGACCTGTTTACGATTACCGTGTATTATAATAATAAAGACTATGCCCGTGTATTTTCCAAATACAGCGCTCTCAGACCGGCATTGTTGAAACTGCCTGCAGCTATTCTCTCCGGGAAAGTCAGCCAGGAGCAGGCTTATGTTGCATTTGGCATCCTGAATGCCGTCGTCGATGCTTCTTATAAGACGGGAGATACCACCCGTGCCAATGAGGGAATCCTGATCTGTGAAGGAATGCTGGCAGGTATGGGAAAGCAACCGCAGAAATTCAGAGGGGACTCAATAGTTTATAATTACATTTATCATACGCTCTGTTATGAGAAAGAAAAATATCGGAGCCATTTCGACCAGGCCCGGGATCTTTTGAAGACGGCCTTCCGCGAAGTGCGATCCAGGAAGTTCCTGCCGCATTTGCAGCCTGGTTATACAGAGGATATCTATTCAGAAGCGTTTGACTTTTATTTTGACCATAATAAAAAGGATAGTGCCCAACATTACCTGGACCTGGTACGCTCTTTACAGGATAGCTCGGTTAAGTTTTCCAGTATGAGACTAAGTTTTTTGCTGGAGAGTAACAGTAAACTCCTGGCCAGTAACGGGCATTTCGAAGCCGCCTACAAAGAGCTGAGCAAAGTCTACCGGATGAAGGATTCTTCCTTCTATGCGGTAAGCTCGGACAAGGACAATAACCTGTATGCTCTGGCGAAAGCGGAAGACACGGAGAATGAACTGCTTAGAGCCGAAGAGAAGAAGCGGGCAGCAGAGCGGTCCAATACTTTTCTTTTTCTCCTCCTGATGCTGCTGACGCTGGGAGGTGTGGCCGTATTCCTGATGTACCGGTCGCGGCAGCGGCAGCGCCTGCTCAATCTCCGGCTTAGCCTGGCCCGGAATTTTCACGATGAGGTCGGGCCGATGTTGCTGTATGCCAGTACACTGGTAAAGAAGGAAGCAGAGACCAACCCTTCGGCAAGACTGGTGGAACTGAAGGGACAGATAGTGCATATCATGGAAGGCGTAAGGGGCATTTCCCATGACCTTAAATCGAGTGAGATCGGCACGGTGCAAACCTTTTATAAGGACGTCTGCGGCTTGTTGGAGAAGATCAGGGCATCCACCGGGATTGACTTTACGACCAAAATGAATAATGGCAGCAGGGTATTGAGCCACTTGCAGTATACGAATCTCCGGAAGATCGTCGATGAACTGATCACCAATTCCATCAAGCATGCGGAGTGTAGTCTTATTGCCATCGATGTAAACGCCTGGCCGGAGGGTTATTCCATTGATATTTCAATCCCATTGTTATGAGCGGGAGCGGAAAAAAGTGTCCTCCGCCCTCAGCTTCCGGGGATAAAAATATCTTACCCTGTAATAGTACGATTACCCGCTTTGGTTGTTTTATATAGGTACACATCCCCATCCCTTGCATCAAATGAATTGTAAGTCTGTTTTCTCATGTGAATCTCACTAAAGCCGGCGGGTTGTTCTCAACCCGCCTTTTACTTCCGGGCCTCGAAGAGCGTCCAGGGATTGGACTTCATATCATGGAGGTATTGGGCCTGCCATTGAAATTCAGGGTGCAGCTGGAAAAAAGGAGCGGCCAGAAAATCTTCCCCATTAGGGTTTCCCATATGCGCCCAGAACTTAAGGTCTTTCGCCAGGGCGGCCGTCGTCACCTTACCTTGTACCGTTCCTCCGGGATAAAAAGGCGGCCAGCCCCACTCGGGGCACCCTTTAGGGTCCGTATCGACCCTTCCCGCAAGGACGCAGCGACTGGCTTCCTTAGCCTGCGTAAGCTCATTATAACTGTCGCCTTCGATCGTCTGTCCCGTAGAGGCGTCGATCTTTCCTTTGTATTGTTCCGTCAGCTTCTCCCAGCGACGGCGGCGGGTATTCGGTGAATTCGTGGAGTCGGCCGGGTTGAAGGTGGTCTCTTCCCTGATCAGCTTTGGATCGCTGGCAAAATTAGAGCCGGTATAGACCCCGTCTTTTGTACGCCATACCTTGTGGTTTTTCAACCCCAGCTCCAGCCGGGCGATCTCATTGGTCTTGATATCCCCAACCAGCCAGTCGTTGGCATAACCGCCATTATTCCCCCTGGTCATGATCTTTACAAAATCGTCAATGCTCTTGCCATACTGGGCCGCTTTGCGGGCCCGGACAAATTCCGGGATGCCCGACTCGTCAAACCCTTTGAACTGCGTGATCGTAGTCTCCGTGATGAGAAGACCGGCGCCCGTGACTACAAAATCATCCCCGCTATGGATCAGGCCCGGCATCATATCCATGAAGAGCCGGCTGCCTTTTTCCGGGACAATATCCCCGATCACATTCCATCTTTCCCCTACAATGTAGTCCGTCCAGTTATTATGGCCGATGGCAATCTTCCCGTCGGCTGTATAGCTGCCCGTTGCGATAAAACCGCTGCAATTGCCCGGCGCCTTATTATCGGCGGACCCCGGCTTGGCTTTTTCTGCCAGCCAGGGCACATAATACTGGGCGAGCTCTATATTTCCGTTCAATGCCACCAGGTCGTAGACGTCATAGTCCTTACCCCGGGCCTTCAGCCCTTCGCAGATACCGGCTATTTCTTCCTGGTATTCCTTATCGATCTTCTTCCAGAACATTGATTTCACGGCATCCCGATAAAAACCCCAGTCCTTTCCGGAACTATGGGCGAGGAAATATTTCATGGTTTGTATAAGGTCGTCTATCTCGGGAGCCAGCAGGTAACCGTGCTGGAAACCGATGGTGGAAGGGCTGCCTTCCAGGTGGACGGCGATCCATCCGGCCTTGTCTTCCCGGGAAGCCTTTGCCAGGCGGGGGTCTGTTGATTGTGCCTTATTGAATAAAAAGGTCAGGCAGGCGAGGAGCAGTAGTGGCAGTTTTCTCATATTTTGGTAAATTACCGGATTGGTAAGTTACTCAAAATACTTCACCCAGGTTTACAAAAAATCCGCCGGACCCGTTGAGGCCCCAGCCATAATCCACACAGAGATTGGTCCGGGAGAACTTGTTCAGGCTGATGCGCAGTCCCGCGCCATATCCTGGAATAATATATTGAAAGCGCCCGGTAGCAGGCTCGGAAAAAGACTGTGCATTGGCAAAGACCACTCCTCCGAATAACCCGTTGGGCGTGATGCCAAACCGGTATTCCGATTCCAGGTATAACATATTCTTACTTCTAAACCTCCCCTGGATATATCCCCTGGCCGTATTGCTATAAGCATCCCAGCCCGTACTGGGGAGCATGAGGTAAGGGGGATTTCCTCCGCCGGGGGTGAACCAGTCATAGTTCCAGATCGCCAGCACATTATGGCTGCTCCCGGGCCAACGGATGTATTTGCGCAGGTCCAGGATCAGGGACTGCCAGTTGGCATCGCTGCCCAGGAAAGTGAAATTAGGCCGGTAGGCGACACTGGCATACCCTCCATTTTCCGGATTGATCTGATTCCTCCTGGAGTCGTATAAAAAGTGGAAGGACACACCCGAGGCGATGGCCGTCTTATGGAAACCATAGCTCTCAAAATCGGTCACTTTTCCCGGCGGCGGGTCTATTTCCTGGATTTTCCAGAAATAATCCAGGTCATAACCCAATCCCAGGTAGAAATCTTTGGCCACTGTCTTCATAATGGCCTGGTGAAGCCGTAAATAGGTATAGTCGATATTGTAGCCGCTATCGGTAGCCGTATTGCCTCCCAGGCCATAGGTAAGGGAGGGATATTGCATGTAACGCCAGTCCGTGACGATATTGTATTTATTCCCCTTTGTCCAGATATCTGCCTGAATAGGAAATATGATCTGCTCGTATTGGGAATAGGTGATGCTGGTCAGGACGCTGGAGAGATTCTCCTGGCTATGCTCGCTGGTATAGAACGCGAAATTGGAGCTGAGTACCCCGGCAAATCCGGTCTGTAATGTGTAGCCTATCACCGGGAGAGCGGAAACATGCATTTTGCCGGCTTTTTGGGGAATGCTGTCGATCCGCCTGGATTTCACCCCTTTCAGGAACGATCGCCCTACATCTACCAGATCCACCTTTTCATTCGGATGCTGCGCCTTCACCAACATAGGAGACAGGAATACCAGGACCAGAAAGAAATGTATTTTGAGGTTGCTGTTCAACTGTTTAAAGGCTATTAGAATAAGAACTCATATGAAACTTTTCATATTGCGCAATCGAATAATATAACATACGGGTGTTTAAAAGCCCATTAATCAATAAAGAGGGCTTTATCAGGCTCATTGATTAGCAAACAGGTATAATGTCGGTGAACTTTGTTCACAACCGGGCTTTGCCCGGCCAGGATCAGGGTAAAGGATTGATTCTGCCCACAACATTACGTTATTTTTCCGGCAGACGTTGTTAGAAGATAAAAAAAATCAGACCTCCAGCCATTCATTTAACTTATGTAGTTCCAGGATGGTGGTTCGGCCGTCATCGCTTTCGCGGTACATGGGAATGAACTTTCTGTTAAATTGTATCTCTTCATACGTATAAGAGGTCCTTTGCTGGACAAAATTGGAATAAACGTCGTCAAAGCCTCTGATCAGAACATATACTTCCACGTCAGAAGCCTTCATGTCCTCCGCACTGAAACCCAGCAGCGGGCTTTTCTCATCGATGGGATGCACCACCGTCCAGTTCATGGGCAGACTTTCCACTTTGGTGCGTTCCAGGATCAGGTCGTAATATTTGTACATCGCAGCCCCATCCTCTTGTACCTGCAGGCCGATATTCACCCGGATCTCGACATCCGTGAGCGTATGATTGTCCTTGTAGGAGGCAAACCGGAACATGAGCGCCGTCCTATCCTTATAAGGGCTCACCAGGGCCTGCTCGCTGAACACCAGGTAGGCCATGGGCCGGGCAAATCTCCCATACATAAGACCCGTAGCCAGGGCAAAGGAGAGGAAGCCGGTCATCGCTTCGATGGAAGCCACGAAATTGGCTCCGTCGCCGACCGGGTTCACCCTGCCATAACCTACGGTCGTGAAAGTCTCCGTGCTGAAAAAATAAGCTTCCTTGAATTTCCCCCAGGGGGTTGTGGCGATGACCCCCTGCAACTGATCGATGCCGACGAGCAGGTAAAGGGCGGTGTATAGCAGGTTGATGGTCAGGTAAAATAAGATAATCACTGCGGCGAATTTCCACCGGGACAGGGTCAGCATATTATGATAGACGCTGTACCGGTTAAAAAAGGAAATGCCTTCTTTCCGCAGGTTGAACGTGCCATCCCGGTTGATAAAGCGGCCGCCGTAATTACTGGCATTATTGCCAAATCCGGTGTCATTATTGGTCTTTAAAAAGGGATCGATCCTTTTGCTCGCCGCCATAGTTGTCAGAATGGTTTAATACAGCAAATCTAGGGAAAAGCGGCAAGCTTGCTCAAAATTCAATAATAAGTCCAATAGACGGAAGAATGTTGCCATTTACATTTTTCAGGTAATGCATTTTATAATGAGGCGGATTCGTATTATTGGGATCTGTCACCGGCTGTCCGTTCGCATCTGTGTCAGCGTTCAGATAGGGCGCCAGCTCAGTTTGCGCGTTGGTGATATTCTGGATATCAATATAAATATTCAAATCCCATTTTTTAAAATAATATTTTTTATCGATCCGGATATCCAGTTCATAGGTGCCTTTAGCTCGTAGCTTATTGACAGAATCATAATTCAGGATGCCTTGCCCGCTGATATTCCATACCTGGACCTGGGAAGATGCGTTTACATCATAAGGCGTGTAAGGCGATCCTCCCGAGGCCCGGAGCTTGATACCTGCTTCCCAGTTGTTCCTTAGTTTTTTCCCTAACACGATGTTCAATAAATTCCGTTGGTCCCAGGCCGATGGGATGAACTTTCCCTCTTTGTCTTTCCCTTCGCTTCGTACATAGGTATAGGCGATCCATCCATAAAACCCTTTGAACAATTTTTGCTGAAGAAAGAATTCCACTCCATAAGCGCGTCCCTCTCCGGTAGACTGAACTGCTTCATCGCCCACTACTCCGTAATCCCCTCCTTCATTGGCCAGGCTTATTTGTTTGGTTATGGAAAAAGGATAATGGGCATATTTCTTATAAAAGCCTTCTACGCTGAAACGTGTATTGGTAGGCAGGTTGTATTCTATGCCGGATACAAAATGCGCCGATTGAATATAGCGGACATTATTTTCTTTATTGACAAATACCCCGTTGTTGTCTTTAAAGCCCAGCGTGGTATAAGCGGGTAGCTGGTAATACAGCCCGGTATTAGCATTCAGGCTCAGGCGCCTGGTAAGCGCATAGGAGACCGATACCCGGGGCGAGAATTGTTGGAAGGGATTGTTCATGGAAGAAGAATAGCTATTCCCATCCAGCCGGGCACCGGCGGAAATCCCTAATTTATCATTAAAGAATAGCTTGTTGAGCTGTGCAAAGGCACCATACCGGTAAAAGCTGAGATCGGTATTATACGAAATGGTATCTATCTCCTGTGGATTACGAAGTATGCTAAAAGTATTATTGGTATAGCGATCCGCCTCCATACTAAGCCCGTAATTGAAGGAGAAACTTCCCCGGCGGCTATTCTCTTCCCATCTGAATTTATTTTCTATTTCCTGTGAGCGGTACTTCAATCTTCTTTGAGCAGGGTCCCCATTGTTATTTCCATTGAATTTATCGGATTCCTTGTTCAGCATATTCCTGCTAACTACCACCGTGCTGTATCCATTCCGGTGATAATTCTTGTAGACGGCCCCCACTGCATAGTTCCACTGCGAGCCCGAGGGAATATTATTCAGGGTATACTGATTCAGTTCTGTTTTATTGGCATTAAAATTTAATTTGAAGACATCTATGGCCCCCAGACCCAGCAAGGTGAGCTCGGATTTGTTATTGAACCGGAGCTTATATTTAAACTGGAAATCATTATAGGTAGGTAAGAAGGGTAATTGCAGGAGCTTAAACAGGAACTGGAGATAAGATCTCCTTACGGATAACAGCAAAGTGGATTTTGCGCTGACAGGTCCTTCCGCCCGCAGTCCCAGGTCACTGGAGCCGCCGGTAAACGCCGCTACCCAATGGTCGTTCCGTCCGTCCTTAAATTTGAAATCCAGCAGGGAGCTGAGCATATTACCTTTATCAGCCGGGAATGCCCCGGAATAATAATTTACATTCTTCAGGAAATCCACATTGATAATACCTACAGGACCTCCGCTGGCTCCCTGGGTGGCAAAATGATTGATAACAGGGATCTCGATATCGTCAATATAGAAACGATTTTCGTTCGGGGCTCCTCCCCGGATGATAATATCATTCCGGAACCCGGCGGATATACCGGCCCCGGGAAGGGACTGTATTACTTTGGAGATATCCCGGTTGCCGCCGGGGTTACGTTGTATTTCATTTACCCCGATCGTTTTGGAACTTAGGGGGCTTTCAATGGATTTGTCCGTTCTGGCGGTGATCTCCACCTGCCTGATGGTATCGGCAGTATTTTCCATGGGAATGTCCACCAACGCGGGTTTCAGGTTGTCTACCTGGATCTCGAACACAATCTTTGTTTTATAACCTACGGAGCTAGCCACGAGGTTATACAGGCCAGGAGTCACTTTTTTTATCGAATAATTACCGGCGGAGTCCGATAGGGTAAAAAGATGCGTGCCCTGCAACTGGATATTGGCAAAAGGAAGCGGCTCATTACTGAAAGGGTTGAAGATCCGGCCTTTGATCACCCCTGATTGGGCAAAGGAACATTGGAGGAAAATTGCCGCGAGCAGGGATAACAGGGCTTTTTTGGAGTAAGGAGGCATGGTGCATAGGTTTATAATAAGTGCAACAATAATGATATTGTTTTAGTAAAAGTATATTATTTTGGTTGTAATAAACAAATATTTGTTATATTTTATTTAATATTACATCCAAATTGATATATTTTATATGAATAAGACAGTAGAACTGGTCAACCAATGGGCGGCTTTTGAAGCAGGGCATCCCGATGCTGATATAGCCGATTTTTGCCGTTATTACCTTGTAGCCAAACGTGAGAGAGAAGGCCGTCAGGAACTGTTCGGAGGGGCCATGCCTCCCCGGGCGGATATTGTGATCGGTAAATTGCTATTCCGGATTTCTAAATTGCAATCGAACTATATCAATTTGGTGATACCTTCTCTGTCCATCAACCATTTTGAGGAATTTGCCTTGCTGAACGCTATCGATAATTTGAAAACACCCCGGAAGACGGAAGCCATTTACCATTCGATCAATGAATTGTCTACAGGCCTTAACTTATTGGCCAACCTGAAGAAACTAGGGTATATCACCGAACATGACGACCCGGACGACAAACGTTCCAGGCGTTTGAGACTGACCCCGAAGGGAGAGGAAATATTGCGGGCCTGCTATGAGCGATTGAGTAAGGTGCCGGAAATGTTATATATGGAAATGGCATCGGAAGATATTGAGCTTTGTATCCGGCTTTTAAAAAATGTAGAGATCAAATTTTCCGGATCATGGCAGCAACACAAGGGCAAACCCTTTGAACAGGTATATGAAATGGTGACCGGTAAAAAAGCCAGCAGCAAGAGTGATTTGGGAAAGGCCGGCTAATGTTTCAATATTTTTTGTGTATACCTGCCGGTGGCAGCGGCTATCTCCACAATATAGATCCCTTCCGACAGATCCTGCACGGGGATGCTCATACGGGAAGGGGATGCACTATAGATTGTTTTCACCATGAGCCCGCTCATGGTAAACAGCCTGATGGTCACGGGGCCGGTAATATTACTGGTCGTTATTTGCACCAGGTCGGTCGCCGGGTTGGGATACGTGGCGAAAGAGAGGTGCGATGCGGGAGCGAATGAGAGAGCCCGGATAGGAGAATAAGTATTGATCCCGTCCAGGTCCGTCATTTTAAGCCGGTAATAATCGGAACCCGCTATAGGAGTGTTATCTATAAAGCTATAGGCGTCCTCCCCAAGATTAGCTGCTACGGTTCCTATGACGGAAAAACTCTGCTGATCGGTACTGCGTTCAATTTCAAAATTCGCTGCATTGCTGTTGTTGGTCACCTGCCATTTCAACAAGCTGCTATTCCCTTGTGCAGTTGCGTCAAAAGAAGAAAGGACGATCGGTAGGACACTGGAAGAACCCCAGATGATGGTATAATAGCCGCTGGCCAGGTTCGCCGCACTCACGGCAAGGGATACGGTGCTGCCCGATATACTGCTGGTGCTGCCGTTGACTAACTTGTTGGTCCCTGTGGCAAAGCTGCCATCGGTCGCATTATATAATATCCTAAAAATAAGGGAGGCGCTTGGCGCAGCAGACAAATTATAATCATTAAAATTAAATTTAAGGGTCACTTTACCGCTGCTGTTTCCTCCGGACTGCTGAACATACCAGGAGCGGTTCCATCGATTGACGTTGGGGCCAATCCCGGTTACGGTAATATTGGTAAGTGTAGTATTGGCTTGCCCGTTATGTGCCGCCATTATGAAGCCGGCTGAATTTAAAAAATCAGTGCTACCGGCGCCGCTGCTAAATCCTAATCCGTCTGTCATCCCTGCTGCATTGGCGAGGAAATTATCTGTGCTGCTATTGCCGATGCCTACCAGGTTCTTGTTGTAAGAAGCGGCCGACGGAGGAGTGAAATGGGTGGTGGCGGGAGTCGTACCGTACGACGATGGAAGCATGGAGGTCAGGCCCCAGGTCGTTGCTTCATAATTTTCTAATAATATTCTTTGCGTTGTATTCAGGGTGGTGCTATAGCTCAGTAATTCGAATACGGGATCATTCCCGGTCATTCCGCGGGACAGAAAGGTCGAGCTGATGGAATAAGTGGCGTTGGTCGGGCTTTGGGAAGCGGATACCAGGATATGATTGGTCATCGAGCCGGCCAGGCTTTGCGTTCCATTGATCCATTGGGTGGGAGGGGTGCCGGTACTAAAGGACCAGTCATTTACATTCGGCCCGTCGGTATAACCCGTGCTTGCTCCGCCTCCCCGGATGCTGAAATCCGAATTGGCGGGGGAGGAGAATAAATATTGATAATGGCCCGACCCCGCGCCCGGCATGCTCCTCACGGCAACCATCGTTTGGTAAGCGCCGGAAGGGCCTGTCATATATTGATTGGTATTTTGAAAAATGACCCCTCCGTAACCATTTAACAGGCCGGTCTGGTAGGCTGGCTGGTTCGCCGCCGTAGACTGTACCGCACTGTTAGCGGAACCGCTCTTATCTGTCCAGTTGGCGATCGCATCTCCTGAAGCTGCCTGTGTCCCTCCGGGATTCTTTAAGGTAGTAGGGTCCGCCGTCGTCAGCCATAATTTCAGATTGGTATTGCCGAGGCCCGCAGGATAATAATTTTGGGAAGATACTTTCAGGGAAAGTAATAAAATTACAATACACAGTAAGATGACAACTCTTAGAGGTCTTGTGATCGAAGGGTCTTTTGGGGAAAGGTCTTTCATAGTAACTTTTTTCATGGGATATTGATAGGCCCTGTATATCCTGAAATGTGCCGATTTTCAATACATTGATTATTAACGTATTGTAGGTGTGCTGCTATTGCCCAATTTCTTATTTTGGGAAAAGATTCCGATTTTTGGAGAGGGGGCGCATAAGTAAGGGATCCAGGTTTTGGATTTATCCGGATCGGATAGGTTTGCCCGGCCTTATTTGATCAATGCTTCGTAGAGCACTTCTACCGGGTGAAGGGCCTTCCGTCCCGTTCCGTCTTTGATCTGGTGGCGGCAGCTGGTGCCCGGCGCCGCAATGATAACGTCTTCCTTCTGCTGGCGAACCGTTGGCAGCAATACCAGCTCGCCTATTTTTTGGGAGAGTTCATAATGTTCTTTTTCATAACCGAAGGAGCCGGCCATGCCGCAGCAGCCGGAGGGGATCGTGCCGACAGAATAGTTTTCAGGAAGAGAGAGGAGCTTCACAGAACCGGCTACGGAAGACAAAGCTTTCTGTTGGCAATGACCGTGTAGTTTGATGGTTCTTTTCTCCCGGGTGAATTGTTCGCTCCGGATATTCCCTTTGTCGATCTCCCGCGCGAGATAGTCGTCTATGAAGAAACTATGTTTAGCCAACCGGCGGGCTGCTTCCAACTGGTCTTCATCGGCCAGGTCGGGATATTCGTCCCGGAAAGTGAGAATTGCGGAAGGCTCGATGCCGATCAGGGGGGTATCTTCCGTTATCACGGGACTGAGCAACCGGATGTTCTGGTCCACGATCTTTTTGGCCTGCCGGAGAAGTCCCTTCGAGAGCCAGGTCCTGCCGCTCTCTACATGTTCAGGGATCAGCACTTCATAACCTAATTTCTCCAGCAGCAGGATGGCCTTGATCCCTGTCTCCGTATCGTTGTAATTCGTGAACTCGTCGCAAAAAAGATAAACGCGCTTTGCGTTCTTCCCCGGTTCGTGCTGGCTTGCGCTCGTATTCGTCTTCGCGCTCTCTCTCGCATGTTTGCGATACCAGCTTTTCAGCGTCGTCTTATACAGCAGGGGCATCGACCGGTCCACGGCAAAGCCCGACAATTGCTTGATCCATTTGCCCGTCAGTTTATTGCTGACGGCAAAATTGTATAGCGATGGGGCCAGGGCGCCCAATCTGGCCGACGCGGTAAAATTGGCGATCAGCCGGCTGCGGAAAGGGACGCCATGCGCATCATAATAATGCTGGAGGAATTCTGCCTTCAGCTTGGCTACATCTACATTCGAAGGACATTCTGATTTGCAGCCCTTGCAGCTCAGGCAAAGGTCCATCACCTCATAGATCTCTTTATGGTCGTAGCGGTTGAGCTTTTCGGAATGGGTGAGGAACTCCCGTAAGATATTGGCCCGGGCCCGGGTAGTATCTTTCTCATTGCGGGTGGCCATAAAAGAAGGGCACATCGTGCCGCCTGATAGATGGGTCTTGCGACAGTCTCCGGACCCGTTACATTGTTCTGCATGCTGCAGGATATCCTGGTTGTGAAACCGGAAAATGGTGGGGAAAGCCGGCGTCTGCTGACCCGGCGTATAACGCAGCATGGTATTCATCGGGGGCGTATCTACGATCTTGCCGGGATTGAAGATACCGGCAGGGTCCCAGCTTTTTTTGATCTCCCGGAGTAAGGTATAATTTTTTTCGCCCACCATTTGCCGGACAAATTCTCCGCGCAGTCTCCCATCCCCATGCTCGCCGCTGAGGGAGCCTCCGTATTTTTTCACCAGGGTGGCGATCTCTTCGGCGATCGTGCGGAAGAGATGATTGCCTTCCTCCGTTTTTAAATTGATGATGGGACGCAGATGGATCTCTCCGCTGCCTGCATGGGCATAGTGCACCGAATAGAGGTTGTGCTTTTTCAGGATCTCGTTGAAATCCCGGATATAGGCCGGCAGGTCCTGCACATCTACGGCTGTATCTTCAATGACGGGCACTGCCTTGTCATCACCGGGCAGATTACTGAGCAGACCCAGCCCGGCCTTGCGCAGGCTCCATATTTTTTTGGTGTCCTCTCCGAATAAGAGCGGGAAATGATAACCCAGCCCTGCTGCCCGCATGTCGGCTTCCACTTTGGCCGCGATCTCCCTGATCTCGTCCCGGTTTGTCCGGGCGAATTCCACGATGAGGATAGCGCCGGGATCACCCTGGACGAAAAACCGGTTTTTGCTTTGCTCAATATTGTCCTTGGTGCATTCCAGGATATAATGATCGATCAGCTCACTGGCGCTGGGCTGGTATTGAAGGGCGATCAGGTTGGCCCGCAAGGACTCGTCGATCGTATTGAAATGGACGCAGAGCAGGCCCCTTTCCGGGGGAGGCAGGGGAGACAGGTCCAGTTTGATCTCCGTGATAAAAGCCAGGGTGCCTTCCGATCCGGCGATGAGCGTACAGAAATTAAAATCCGGCAGGCCGGCCGTGAAAGGAGCCGTCTCCAGCAGCAGGTCGAGGGCATAACCGGTATTCCTTCTTTCAACGCTCCGCTTAGGGAACTCCTTTCGGATTTCCTCCTGGTTATCGGTATTACTCAAAAGCCGGCGGACCGTGCTATAAAGAGAGGCTTCCAATCCATCTCCCTCGCATTTCGCATGAAATTCATCCAGGTTCAGGGATTGGAAGACTGTTTCTGTTCCATCGCTCAAAATGGCTTTTACTTCCAGCAGGTGTTCGCGGGTGCTGCGATATACGATGGAATTGGAGCCGCAGGAATTATTGCCGACCATACCGCCGATCATGGCGCGATTGGCGGTAGACGTCTCCGGTCCGAAGAGCAGGCCATGAGGCTTGAGGAAGAGGTTTAGCTCATCGCGTATGACCCCTGGCTGAACCCTCACCCATTTTTCTGCGGCATTCAGTTCTAATATCTTCGTAAAATATTTTGATACATCCACCACCATTCCCTTGCCGACGACCTGGCCTGCCAGGGAGGTGCCGGCCGTGCGGGGGATCAGAGAGGTCCCTTCAGCACGGGCGTAAGCGATCAGCTTTTTCAGATCTTCCACCGATTTAGGAACGGCTACCGCCAGCGGCATTTCGCGGTAGGCGGAGGCATCGGTGGCATACAGCGTACGAGTGACGGTATCATCATAGAATTCTCCTTCCAGTTCCAGGGCTAATTTCCTCAGCTTATCGCTCATTTTTGGGCAGTATTTAAGACTAGGTTCTCAGAACCTGCAAAATTAGGCGGTTTTACCTTTACATGCGTTCCCGGAACAGATAAAGTCGTGGGCTGACCTAATTGTTTCATTTAGCCCCCCTTCATTGGAGGTGCCAATTTGGCTCCTCCAATGAAGGAACTCTTCAATGCCGCACAGAGATCCACGGGCACTCCGTCTTTTTGCCAAATAGCCGGTTTCGGAAAGAACGGGGATTGTAGAGGTAGCGGTGGTTGAATGCGCCCAGTTCGCGGATGCCGGGATGAAAAATGTGTTTAGCCATTTCAGGAAAGCCCAGAGAGGCATAATAGGACGCGGTAAGCTTCCGGGCAGCTTCCAGCTCTTTCGGCCGGAAAAACCGGGTGTCGAGGATATGGATCTCTCCATCCTTATTCAAGTGCTCCAGGGCGGTCTCCAGGATGCTCCGCAAAGAAGGGAAATATTGGATTGAAGCGGCGAATACGATAATATCGAAGGAAAGCCCCTGTAAGATGCCCGACCGGAAATCTCCATAGATGAACTTCAGGTTGGGTTGGTAATCGAAGACCCGGGCTGCCTGTTGCAACCCCATGAGATTCAGATCGAGGCCGACGACCCTGCTGCCGGGCACCATCGCTAACTGGGAAGATAACCAGCCGTTGCCGCAGCCGATCTCCAGGATGCTCGCTTCCTGTTTTTTAAAGGTAAGATACCGGGTAAGACGGCGGCAGGAAAGCTGACGGATAAGCCATTCCCGGTGATGGGGATGGTCTTCCGCTATATCCGGCAACAGCGCTACTTCCTCGTCGGTATAAGAACGGTTTTCCCTGCTGCGGCTGCCGGAATATTGCTCCTCCAGCAGCCTGTCCGGCCTGGACAGGCCGGGAATATATATGTTATTCGTTTGATAAGTGTCTTGCAAATTCACGTTAAGGGGCTTAGTTCGATCGTCTTAGCCTCTATACGGATAAACGGGCGGAAAGGATGCCTTACTTCGTGCGGGATCCGGAAAGATATTTTCGGGGATATCCCTGTGCAAAGCCGCTTTTGTACGATACTTTCTGAAATCCCAGGAACTGATCGCATTATTCCTATCTGTGGATAATTGTTGAAAATTTCTTAGTAAACACGCTGTAAATTTGAAAACTGCTTTAACCGGCGCCAACGTATAAACCTTTATAACTATTATTCATCATGACACAAGCCGCCATACAACACCAAATCGAAGTTATCCGGCAAGCTACAGCCGAAGCATGCCAATCCAAAGAAACGGCCCGGCAATTCTTGATAGATGCGGGTATTATCGAAGATAAAGAGAAGGAAAAAGTTCCTGAAAAAAAGAGCATTTAATCATTGGCATACCATCAACCTTTTCAAATTATCGGTTTTCATAGCTGCGATCGGGAACTTGGCCTGCGTTTGTTAAATGGCTCGGAAATATGCGTGTTGAATACCGCTTTGATCAAAGGCTATTTCCTGCCGCGGCCGGTGGAAGAGTTCAATCCCTATCTCAACAGGGAGTTTAATCGCTAATTTATGCAGAATTACAGCCCGAGGCTCAAATGTTACAATCCGACTCATCGGACCGCACAAAAAATATGGAGCGGCATGGATGTATCCGGGGATCATTCGATAGATTAGCAGGATCTTTGATCACGCAGGTTTACATTGATCAGGACCTTTTTTGAGTCTTTAATATTATTAATAATATGTACCGGATTATCAGCACGTTATTCATACTCTGTTCTTTACTGACCGTGCATACAGGCAGTGCACAAAAGAATCATGGCTTTCAGCCCAAGCCCGCCCTGGTCCGCCTGATCGATGGAAATCTCCGGCAGGCAGCCAACCAGTATAAGGTCCTGATGAGCAAAGTCCCCGCTGATCGTCTTCCAAAGACCTATTATGCGAATGCGGATAAATTCGAGACCAGCAATACGGGATGGTGGACCAGCGGATTCTATCCCGGTACGCTCTTATACCTGTATGAATACACAAAGGATACCAGCTTATTGCGGGAAGCCCTGGAAAGACTCAGGCTGCTGGAAAAAGAACAATACAATAAAGGCACGCACGACCTGGGTTTTATGATGTACTGCAGTTATGGAAATGCGGAACGGCTGGCTGAACGGGGGCTGTTACCACAAGGCGCGCAGCAGCGGAATTCTTCATCGCAAGGGCTGTCCCAGCCGGCCTATAAGGAGATCCTGCTAAACAGCGCCCGCTCCCTGGCCACCCGCTTCAATCCGAAAGTAGGCTGTATCCGTTCCTGGGACAGCCCACCCTGGAAATACCCGGTCATCATCGATAATATGATGAACCTGGAGCTGTTGTTCTGGGCCACCCGGGCCAGTGGGGATTCGTCTTTCTACAGGATCGCCGTGACTCATGCCAATACAACGATGCGCAATCATTACCGGCCGGATTACAGCTCCTTCCATGTAGTGGATTATGATACGGCTACGGGTAATGTCCTGGCCAAAAAGACGGCGCAGGGATATGCCGACTCTTCGGCCTGGGCACGGGGACAAGCCTGGGGGCTTTATGGTTTCACTGTCCTGTACCGCTGTACCCATGATCCGAAATACCTGGACCAGGCGGAACATATCGCTCAGTTCATTTTGACCAATCCCAATCTGCCTGCCGATAAAATCCCCTATTGGGATTACAACGCGCCGGATATTCCCCGTGCCCTGCCAAAGCAGACCACAGGTCTGCCGGCCGAAGGCCAATCGTCAGCCCCTTTGCGGGCCGGGGGTACATTCCAGCAAACACCCGGCCCGCTAAAGGACGCTTCTGCCGCCGCGATCATGGCTTCCGCCCTGATAGAGCTGAGCCATTATGCGGGGCCGGAAAAGGGTAGGGGCTACCTGGATGTAGCCGAACAGATCCTCGTATCCCTCTCCTCTAACAATTACAAAGCTGTCGTGGGCTCCAACGGAGGATTCCTTTTACGGCACAGTGTTGGACACCTGCCCGCCAGATCGGAAGTGGATGTCCCCCTCACGTATGCAGACTATTATTTTGTGGAAGCCATGCTGCGATATAAACAGCTGGGGAACGATAAATAAATTCACATCCATTCTTTAATGAACGCCGTTCATTGCCTGAAATGCTTTTTCAGGCGAGGAAAGGTAGAGATTGTATAAATCAGCTGTTAGTCCAACATGGATTTCATATTGATTGACTTCAAAAGCTTTTAAAAATTCTTCGGCCACTACGGATGGCAGAATTCCGTTCTCCCCGCCTATTTCCTTTGCAGACGCAGTATTTACCAGGGGCGGCATGAGTTCAAATACTTTTACGTTGTTTCTTTTTTGTAAATACAGGCGTAAGGATTGAGAATAGGAATGTAAAGCCGCCTTTGTTGCTGAATAAGTAGGTAAACGATGGTCAGGGACAATGGCTGCAACAGACGAAACATTGACAATGGCCGCTTCCGGCTGTTTACTTAACAAGGGCAGCAATTGTTCAGTCAGGTTTATAACAGCAAGATAATTTGTATCCATTTCCTGTCCGGCGTATGCGGCGCCGGTAACCCCTTCTTCAGATGGGTCATATTTAAATGCTTTTCCTGCATTATTTACCAGCAGGTTCAGTTGCGGAAATTCTGCTTTAATTCTTTTTGCCAGCATGGTGCGATCTTTTACCTGGCTTACATCGGATACAATAGCTGTTGCATTGTTTAATCGTGCTGCAGCATTTTTCAAACGATTTTCATCGCGTCCTGTGATAATTACATGATTTCCTTTCTGATCGAGTAATTGAGCGATGGCAAAACCGATTCCGGCGCTACCGCCCGTGATCAGTACGGTGTTTTGTGTCGTTTTCATTTATATTATTTTATTCGGTATATACCAATTGGTATATTTTATTCCAAAATTTTTTTTCAAACGGATATCTACTCTACCAATGCCTTGGCTGTATTTGCCACACAGTCCAGGGATCCAGGCGTGTGGGTAGTCCGTCTGATTAATACAAATATATACCAATCGGTATATATTGTAAAATATTTTTCGTTTTTTGATGCGAAAGCTCATACGTCAATGCATTCTGGAATGTGCCCGATTGGAAGGCGGTAGAGAACAGGTATGCCAACGCAGTCAAAAAATAATTTCCAGGCTTTTACTGTTGGTTAATGCGTAATTTTAGGGTATTCCATTCATCAAATATCAAAGCAATGTCCAGAAAGAAGATTCTTTTTCTTACCGGCGATTATGCCGAAGATTATGAGACGATGGTGCCCTACCAGATGCTGATCATGGTAGGTCATGAGGTACATGCCGTTTGTCCAGGTAAGAAGAAAGGCGATAAAGTACAGACGGCGATACATGATTTCGATGGTGCGCAGACGTATAGTGAGAAGCCTGGCCATCTTTTTGAGTTGAATTATTCTTATGACGAAGTGAACCCGGAGAATTATGATGCTTTTTGTATTGCAGGAGGACGAGCCCCCGAATACCTACGCCTGACACAGAGTGTGATTGACCTGGCGCACCATTTTAATCATTTCAATAAGCCTATTGCAGCCATTTGCCACGGTATCCAGATCCTTACTGCGGCCAATGTGGTAAAGGGTAGAAGACTTACCGCTTATTATGCCGTAGGACCAGAAGTAACGTTGGCCGGCGGAGAGTATGTAAATGTCCCGCCGACCGAAGTGGTGGTAGACGGCAACCTGGTGACGTCACCGGCCTGGCCGGGCCACCCGAAGTGGATCGCCGCTTTTTTACAGGTATTAGGGACAAGAATCGAACTATAGCAGAATTTCTCTCTCACAGCGAACTCAACACGACGACCAAAATAAAGATCGCTACGGCGCCGGTGAAAATGTTTAGAAAAAGGTCGAGCTTTTTTTGATGCCTGGATTCAAAATCACAATATCCCTTGGTAAAACGATGGGCTACATAATAAATGGCTGTTCCAAAAAGGATCACACAGAGAATCTTCAGGAATGGGTTGGTGAACATCAGGCTGCTCAGCCCGATGAGAAAACCTGCCACGAAGACCAGGGTCGGCACAAAATCATTCGGATAAGTGATCCAGTTCCGGTTTTTATTAGGGGCTAACGCTGCCAGCAGCGCATCTTCGATGGCTATTGTTTTTTCCCGGGGCTTATTATAATCCTGCAGGGCGATCGACAGAAACGAGTCTCCACTCCAATGCCCGAATTTCATCTCCAGGACGAAGGCCAGGGATGAGAATGAATCCCCTTCTTCTTTGTACAATAATTCGATCGTTAAAGCCTCCGTGTCGTTATTGAACAGGAGCTGGGTATACTTAGAGAGCGGGTTATAGACCTCTCTGATGTCGGATCCGTGTATCGTGAGGGAAGTATGATTGGAAAAAGCGTTGGCATTACCGAAATGGAGGATGGAGGGGACCTTATTATTAAGGGTCTCCGCTATATTCTGGATCATCTGCCTATTTACCGAATACGTGCTCAATCTTCTCCAGGTGGTATATTTCTCCATGTTGGGTGAAGTTTTAAAGCGCTGCCAATAAAAGTCTATATTTTGGTAAGGTGCGGGGGTCTGGTAAGTAAGGGGCGCTTTAAAGATAGGTTCTATTCATCAGATTGACAAGCCTCCAGGATCTTTTTTACCATTCCATCCATCGATGAATTCTCTATCCAGCGGACGACGGCCACCAGTCCGTGTACCGGGTCGACATAGATGAAATTGGTGCCATTGCCGATATGCACGAAGGCGGAGGCCGGGGCGCTGGGTAAAAGTTTGCGGCCGGTATTAAGGAACCAGTTCATATATCCATAGGTAGGCTGCGCTGTCGTGGGCGTCAGGGCTTGTTGTATCCACTGTTCGGAGATCAGTTGCCTGCCATTCCAGTTGCCCCGGTGAAGGGTCAGCAATCCAAACCGGGCCATATCATAGGCATTGATGAATAAGCCGCCTCCCCAATGTCCGCCGCCGCTGACAGACTGTACGGGTTGGCCATCCAGTACGATCCAGGAATTGCGGTAACCATTCCATCTCCAGGTATTGGAGGCGCCGATGGGATCCATGATATAGGTCTTCAGCACCTGGGGCAGGGGTTTACGCCATACGCTCGTGGCGGCGAGGGCCAGGGCATTCACCCGTACATCATTATACTTCCAGACGGCGCCGGGTGCATTTCGCTTGCGGTTGAGCCATTCTTCTGCTTTGGGGCCCGGGCGGTCGGCCCAGTCGGCCTTGCCCCATAGAACGCCTTCCCAGTCGCTGGTCTGACGGAGCATTACGTCCCAGGTGAGGGTGCGGTTATGCGGGCTGGAAAAAGGATAGAGTAATTGGGGTTGTCCCAGTTCTTCGGCTGTGCGGGCAGGCGCCGCGGGGTTATAGACTTCGATAGGGGGGACATAAGCGGCTACTGTATCCGTTACAGAGCGGATCAATCCCTGGTCAACGGCCAATCCGACTACGGTCGAGAGAAAACTCTTGGTGACGCTATGCGTCATGTCCACCCGTAAGGGCTCGCCCCATTCGGCTACGATATATCCTTTATAGAGAATGATGCCGGTAGGATCACCCCGGTCTGCGAAAGGGCCGATGCCTTCCCCGAAGGGCTCTTTGCCAAAACTCTCGGCCTGCGCCAGCTCCATATTCCGGGGGGCTTTGGCTTCATTGTCCCGGGCAAAGCGGATCGCTTCCTGCAGCTTAAGGGAGTCCAGTCCCAGGGAGGCGGGGGATCGATGCTGCCACTGCCCGGCAGGAGGGAAATACGCTGCGGCGGTACTGGTGGTGCGGGCTCTGCGTGCGCCGGTTTTCCCCGGCGGGGTTTGAGCATGAACACTAAAAAGTCCGGCCAGTAACAGGGATAATAAGAGTGCGCGGTTCATGCACTGAAGTTACAATTGCCGCTTCAACAATCCAAGATCCAATTGTTTGTCATAGGTCTTCAGCGATCCGGCCAGCTTGACGAGTGTGGTCCTCGCTTTGGCAAAATGATCCATTTTAAATACCGGAGCGTTCAGGTCCAGCACCTGGTCGAAAAATAAAGTGGAGAGATAGATCTGTCTGCTCACCAGTTTGTAATCCTTGGGCATATCGAAATACCAGACCAGGAACAAACGGCCTTTAAGGGTCAGCCATTCCGTTTGCAGCCCGCTGTATTTCTGTTTGAGCTTCCTCTTATAGTAGCCCAGCTCATAATTCATATACTTTACCAGGATCTCTTTCTCCCGGTCGGTGGTCGGGTGCCTGGGATCGACAGACAGGGCAGCCGGCACCAGGGTGGATTGAAGCACCTGCCCGTCGATGGTGATAAAGCCTGGTATATCCGATGGCTTGGCTGTTTTCGAAGTTGTTTCCATCGTAAAAGAATGCGCCGGGCCGGCATAGGCGATCAGGGACTTTTTTTTCCCGACCAGCAGGGTGGCGTGTACATCTTCTTCCGGTGTATTTTTCTGGCAAAAAGCCGGGACACCAGCCAGTAACAGGAGCAATAAACCAGTTAATTTCATGTCGGTAGGGTGGGGGTTAGGAACTTTTATCTACCTAAACGGCAATAGGCTCAAAATCGTATATGCTTCGACCCACAATGTCTTTAACCGGGCCCGGATCGTTGGTCCTGCGCCAGTTACCGTTTATCCGTCATTAGAACAATTTTAGCAATTCCTTTCTTGGGGTATCCCGAAAATATCAATACTTTTAGCCCCCTAAACCAAAAAAGCTGAGGCCTCCACTTAATTCCATTTCTATTAAAATACAAAGTTCCCCAAAGACATGAAGAGACCCATTATGATGACGGCTATCGCCGTAATAACGGTATTGCCTGCTTTCGCGCAGCGTAAGCCGGCAACTCCCGGCAGCGATACGTCAAAACCAAAGACTCCGCTTATGCCGGGCTTCAACGCGCCCAAACAAGGCCCCAAGCCCTATAAGGAGATCATCACGGATAAAGCGGTCTCTCACCAGGGATTGTTCTCCGTTCACAAAGTAGAGGACAAATGGTACTTTGAGATCCCCGACTCCCTGTTGAGTCGGGAGTTCATGGCCATCACCCGTTTCAGCAAGACGGCAGGCGGCGGCGTATACGGCGGGGAACTGGCTAACCAGCAGACCCTGCAATGGGAAAAAGGCCCCAATAATACGCTCTTCCTGCGTGTGATCACTCTCGTCAATATGGCTGCCGATTCCACCCATAATATCTATAAGGCGGTTACCAATTCCAACGTCAACCCGATCACCGCGGCCTTCGATATCAGAGCTTTTGGTAAGGACTCCTCCAGTGTCGTTATCGACGTGACGGATTATTTCAAAGGGGATAACCTGGTCGTCAGCATTCCGGCTTCCGTCAAAGGAAGGATGAAATTAGGCGGGCTGGCTTCGGACAGATCCTATATTCAACATATCAGCACTTTCCCGATCAATACGGAAGTAAGAACGGTAAAGACATTCACGGCAGGCGGCGGCCCACCCTCTTTTTTCGGGCCTTCCGCTCCCTCGCCTTCGGATGCAGCAGGGGCTGTCACCCTGGAGCTGAACACCTCCTTTATTATGCTGCCGGCTGTTCCCATGCAAAAAAGGCTGTTCGATCGCCGGGTAGGCTACTTTGCGGATGACTATACCGTATACAGCGATGAGCAGCAAAAAATAGACAACCAGGAGTTCATCGTCCGGTGGAGACTGGAGCCGAAAGAAGAAGACAGGGAGAGATGGCGCCGGGGCGAACTGGTAGAGCCGGCCAAGCCCATCGTCTATTATATCGATCCGGCTACTCCCAAAAAATGGCGGCCCTATCTCATACAGGGGGTGAATGACTGGCAGAAAGCCTTTGAAAAAGCAGGGTTTAAAAATGCCATCCAGGCAAAAGAATGGCCGGAGAATGATACGACCATGAGCCTGGAAGATGCCCGCTATTCCGTTCTGAGATATTTTGCTTCCGATATAGAAAACGCCTATGGTCCCAATATTCATGACCCCCGCAGCGGCGAGATCATCGAGAGCCATATCGGCTGGTACCATAATATTATGGAATTGCTCCATGACTGGTACATGGTCCAGACGGCAGCCGTAGATCCCCAGGCCCGGAAAATGCACCTGGACGACGCTCTCATGGGCCAGCTGATCCGTTTCGTATCCTCCCATGAAGTGGGCCACACCCTTGGACTACGCCATAATATGGGTAGCAGCAGCACCGTGCCGGTGGAGAAATTAAGGGACCGGTCCTGGCTGGACGCGCATGGTCACACTCCTTCCATCATGGACTATGCCCGGTTTAACTATGTAGCCCAGCCTCAGGATAATATACCCGAAGCCGATCTCTTCCCCCGTATCGGAGAATACGACCGCTGGGCCATCCAATGGGGTTATGCTTATTCCGGGGCCAAAGATGAAAAAGAAGACCGGAAGATCGTCAACAAATGGATCATCGACAGCCTGAAGGCAAATCCGCGCTTATGGTTCGGCGGTGAAGGATATGGCACGGATGCCCGCGCTCAGATGGAGGACCTGGGAGACAACAGTATGAAAGCCGGCGAATATGGTATTAAGAACCTGCAACGCATCCTGCCCAGCCTGCCTGAATGGACCAGCGAAGAAGCCGATAAATACGACAACCTGAATGATCTCTATAAGCAGGTGGTGGGCCAGTTCAGCCGCTACATGGGACATGTGCTGAAAAATGTAGGATCCGTTTATGAGACCTTCCATAGCGTGGAACAGCCCGGCGATGTATATGCGCCCGCACCCAAAGCCCGCCAGCAGGAAGCCGTGGCTTTTCTCAACAAACAATTATTTGAAACGCCCCGCTGGTTGCTGGACTACTCGATCCTGAATAAGATCAGCAATCCTGCCGGCGGAGATCCCGTCGGTTCCATACAGTCCGGCGTACTGAACAGTCTCTTGTCCGCCAACCGCCTGAATAGCTTACTCCAGTCGGCCGCCCGCTTCGGAGATGCCAAAGTCTATACGGCCGAAGACCTGCTGGCCGATGCCCGCAAAGAGATCTGGAAAGAATTGACGACCCATCAGCCCATCGATGCTTACCGGAGGAACCTGCAAAAGACCTATGCAGAAGCTATGATCACCATCATCGGCCCTGCGCCGGCGGTTACCGGATTACCTCCCGGTATTGTTCTTTCCTTCGGACCCGGCACGAAAAATACCGACCTGCCTTCCATCGCAAGAGCTGAACTCGTCGCGCTGAGAAGCAGGATCCAGGCCGCTATCCCTGCCACTACGGACAGGCTTAGCAAATATCACCTGGAAGACCTTGCCGAAAGGATCCGGCAGGCCTTGAATCCTAAAGGATAACATCTTAAAAATAAGATTAGCAGGGGAAGTAATTTTTTACTTCCCCTTTTTTATCTGCCAACAGAGACCTTCTTTTTTGGGGATGCATCCCGGCAAGGCTTCAGGGATTCTGCAGGGAGGGTTAGTTTGATGAATTTCCCAAGATTCTCGTCATAATACTTGCAACGGACGTTGCCCCTCATTTCATTGACCTCTTCCACGATCAGACGGAGGTCCAGCAGACTTTGAAAAGTAACTTCTTCACCTGGTTTCAGATACTCGTACATGATAGGATATTTTAAAGGTGATCGATAAAGGTTTAACTATAGTAAGTTAAGAAAAGACCCGCTCCTCTCCAATTTTTATCGGCAAATACTCTTATGATTTTTTATAATTTCCCCTTATTGAAAACAACCTGCGCAGTGCAACGGACTAACTATTACCATTATATTTTTTAAGAGCAGAAAAAAAACCTTTTGTGGTTATGCACAAAACTGATTCGTCCCCGTCTTTTCCATCATTGGGAAGAGTGGCGTTGAATGCCCGAATTTTATGGTTTTACTCCCTGCATTGAATATCTTTGGCGCTATGAAACAGAACACTAGGACCCTTCTTGTCTTATTTCTCTCCATCGGCGCCGGCTTGCTTTCCCTGGGCGCCAGCGCCCAAAAGGCTAATTGGCACAACCTGGACCTGAAAACCGACAGCGTTTTCGGCATCAGCACCGAAAAGGCCTACCAGCAACTGCTCGGACATAAAAAAGCCAAAACCGTCGTAGTTGCCGTTATTGACGGAGGAGTAGATACGGCTCATGAAGACCTGAAATCCGTCATCTGGATCAACCCTAAGGAGAAGCCCGGCAACGGAAAGGATGATGATCATAACGGCCATGTGGACGATCTGCATGGATGGGACTTTATAGGAGGTCCTAAGGGAGACGTGAACTATGATAACCTGGAAATGGTGCGGATACTCCGGCGCGACAAACCCCGGTTCGACAGCCTGACGGATGCTACCGTATCCCCCAATGACAGGGCGGCCTGGGAAGCCTACCGGAAAATGGACTCCGAATACAGCAAGAACCTGGAAAACGCTAAAAACACCCTCCAGGGCATCAACGGGTTCAAAAATATCCTGGATGGGGTACTGACCAAAATAGGAAAAGACTCTCCGACCCTGGAAGACTTTGTGAAATTCCAGCCCCAGGGCCCTGCCGAGACCCATATCCGTAGAATAGTGGTCGGCCAGTTACAAAAGGACCCCGATTTTTCAAAGTTCAAAGAGGAAGATCTGGGAGGGGCGATCAAGCATTTCCAGACGCAAGTCGACTATCAATATAATCTTGCTTTCGATCCCCGCCCCATCGTAGGGGATGATTATAACAATGATGAAGAACATAACTACGGCAATGCCGACGTGACAGGCCCCAATGCCGATCACGGTACCCATGTGTCGGGTATCATCGGTGCGGTAAGAGATAACGCTATTGGTATTAAAGGAGTCGCCGACCATGTCCGTATCATGGCGATCCGGGTCGTTCCGGATGGGGATGAAAGGGATAAGGATGTCGCCAATGGCATCCGTTATGCCGCTGATAACGGGGCGAAAGTCATTAACATGAGTTTTGGGAAAGGATACAAATGGGATAAGAAAGTGGTGGATGAAGCCGTCAAATATGCCTTGTCAAAAGATGTGCTCCTGGTGCATGCGGCCGGTAATGACGGGAAAGACCTGGAAAAGGAAGCCAACTATCCCACCCGTGTATACGAGGATGGCGGTATGGCGGATGCCTGGATCGAAGTAGGCGCTTCCGGCCCGGACAATGATTCCACCCTGGCGGCTTCCTTCTCCAACTACGGTAAAGTCAAAGTGGATGTCTTTGCCCCCGGCGTCAGCATTTATTCCACGACTCCCGGTTCCAAATATGCCAACCATGACGGTACCAGCATGGCCTCCCCGGTGGTAGCAGGTCTGGCGGCCCTGATCCGGGAATATTATCCCAAACTAAAGGCCGTACAGGTGAAAGAGATTATCATGCGTTCCGTGGTGAAACCCACTCATACCGTGACGATAAACGTAGACGGGGCGCCCCGCCAGGTACAGATGTCGGAGCTTTGCATTTCCGGCGGGGTGGTCAATGCCTACCAGGCATTGCTACTGGCGGAAACGTATAAATAGCGGATTAAGAAAGGTCTGCGACCCGTAACAGGATGAGTACCGAAGTTCTCCGCCTTTGCACATCGTCATGGCAGGAAATTTGATAATTTTAGGGTAAAGACAGACAACTATGATCGATTTATTGCCAGGCCTCCCCGCGAATGTCGTCGGCTTCAAGGCTACCGGGGAAGTCACCCGGGAAGACTTTGAAAAAGTGGTTTTCCCCGGGATCAAAAAGCATACGGATACTTCCCGGAAACTCAATTTTATCTTTTTTGTCGATACTCCTCTCCGAAACTTCAGCACCGGCGCGTGGATCCGGGACATCTGGCTGGGCGTGACAAAATTTGCCGCCTGGCACAAGGTGGCCATCGTATCGGATGTGGAGAAGATCCGGAGTTTCACCGACTCTGTCGGTCATATCCTGCCGGGTGAATACAGGGGCTTTCTTCCGGCCGAATATGAAGCGGCCGTCCGATGGGCGGCTACAGAAGAGAAGGAGTCTTCCGCCGCCGGCACTCCCGCCACTGAACTCCCGGCTTATATCAACGAATTATTACCTGCCCAGGTAAAAGGCAGCTCTACCGAGACCTCGGCAACGGTAGTAGCTCCTAATGAAGAAGATGCGGAGTATATTTTTGAAAGAGCCACGGAGAGAGTACTGGATGTCAATAACTGGACGGACCATTGCCGGCCTATGTCGACTTCCTTCCAATTGACGGACAACACCGGTAAAAATTTACAGGGAAGGGCTACAGAAGGCGATTTTATACAGATCGACCTTCCCGGACCGGGCCTCAGGAAAGGCCAGGAAACCAATTGGGTAAGAATAGAAAAAGTGGAAGTACATTCCGTCCCGCCGGACAATGTATTCCTTGTTCAGATCAGACCATCCTATGATCCGCAAATAAGAGGTTCTACCCGAACGGCGCATTTCCTGGAGGATTCGGCTACCAGCACTTTTATAGTGGAGAGGGAGGGCAAAAGGATAAGCGCTATCGCCTTCGGGCGCAATGAAGTTCCCAATACGGCTAATTCGCGGACTACGGATAAGCCGCGTAATGGAGCGGTGGGCTCAATAGGGGCGATCGGTCTTTCCAAACAGCAGTGGAAGTCCCTGGTGGAAGGATTGCTGGAGAAAGATTAGGCGTGGTAGTCCTTAATCTCTTTTTAACCACCCGGTTATGCTCATTCTGGGCTTGTTTGTCATTAATACTTCATGCTCCAACTCGCTGCTTTTAAAAAAGACGCTTTTACCGCTGGTAGGCGACAGGGCATAAGCTTTGCCTTTCTGGTGTATCAGCAATTGTCCCCCATCACTGTCCTTCCAATGACTATTTAAATAGATGATCATGGAATACTGCCTGCTGGAATTGTTCCGGAACTGATCAAGATGTCTTTTGTAAAAAGCTCCCTTTTCATATAAGGTATAATGAAACTCATAGCCGGTGATCCCCGTATAACAAGTGCTGTTTAAATAACTTATAAAGGTTTCGATCAACGTTAGAAATTCATTTTCATAGGGATTATCGTGCTTTCGGTCGAGCCAGTAAATAACATCGTTGCGGAGTAATTTATTAAACACCGGCGACTCCTCATTGCTTGTTCCGCCTGTTAAAAGGAGCTTTTCATCATAAAGACGGGTCAGGTTGCCGGCCAGGTGACCAACCAAGGCCTCGCTTAAAAAACGTTCCGCTATTCCCACCTTGGTTTCTATAAAACCATTGATGAGCGTATCAAAGATCTTTTGCAATAAAAGGGAAATTAACTAAGTGTTGAACGGAATGTTGTATGTCGGTAAGATAAGCTTAATTAAGCAGACCATGCCCGTTCATTCCCGGGCGCAGAGCCCCGTGAAGAATAAAAGAAGGATAGCAGGAGTCAGGAGAGAGGTAGGCTGAAATAAAAGGTCGAGCCTTTGCCCAATTCACTTTCCACCCACATTTTTCCCTTATGTCCTTTAATGATCTCATCGGAGATATAAAGGCCCATCCCTAATCCCTGGATATTGGGCGACAAACCCTTTACGCGGAAAAAGCGGGAGAAAAGTTTGTCCAGTTCGGAAGAGGGGATGCCTATGCCAAAATCTTTGATGCTTACAAGGATATGGTTTCCCTCTTTTATCGCATGGACCCTCACTTCATCAGCATGGGGTGAGTATTTGATGGCATTGGAAAGTAAATTAATGATCACCTGCTCCAGGCGATGCTGGTCGGCATGGATACGGATATCCGTCATTTCCTCCTTGTATAGGATCCGGTGTGTCGGATTGGTTTGCTGAACGGCCTGAATCGCTTCGTTCAATAATTCATTGAAATAGAAATCCGTAAAATTAAATTCCAGTTTCCCCGCCTGTATCTTTGAAACATCCAATAACTCCGATACCAATCTTGTCAACTTTTCGACGTGATGCAAGGTCTTGTTAACGTATAGCTGGTGCATTTCATCCTGTAATTCACGTTCCAGCAATTGCAGGTATGCTTTTATCGTGGTCAGGGGAGTTTTTAGTTCATGGCTGGCAATGCCTATAAATTCATCCTTATAGGAATTTAATTGGTTCAGTTTTTCGGTATATTCCTGTAATTGTTGCTGTAACTGCCGGCTTTCAGAAATGTCGCGGGCTATTTTCGAAGCCCCTATGACTTCGCCTTTGTCGTTTTTTATGGGAGAGATCGTTAAGGATATGGGAATATATTTCCCCTCCCTGGTCACCCGGATCGTTTCAAAATGTTTGACCTGTTCACCCTTGTAAATGCGGTTGAGGATCATCTCTTCTTCATCCTGACGGTCGGGTGGGATCAGCATGGTGATGGGTTTTCCCACCGCTTCTTTCTCCGTATAGCCAAAGATTTTATGGGCCCCATAATTCCAGCTTTTTATAATGCCTGTAAGATCTTTACTGATGATGGCATCTTCTGAAGAGGCAACGATGGATGCCTGCACCCGAAAATGTTCTTCCGTTGATTTATATTTTGTTATATCGTAGAAGACATTGACGGCTCCCTCCAGTCTGCCGTCGGGTGCAAGGATGGGATCGATATTTACCAGTGCGGATATGCGCGAGCCATCCGGGCGCTCTATGCAGATCTCTTCTTCTCTGAAAGGCTGTTGGTCTCGCAAGACTCTGGCCATCGGGCACTGCGAGTGGGGCATCACAGTTCCATTCGGCTCGTATAATTTCCAGGATCCGCAAAAAAGAAGCTCTGTCGGATCATTCAGGCGGGGCCTGCGTCCCCAGAGCTCGGCGGCTTTTTCATTGTAGAATGTTATAAGACCCTCGCTGTCGGTCGTATAGAGTGCAACGGGCAGGAACCGGGCCATGTGTTTATAGGTATCCTCACTTTTATAGGTATCCTCCCCTTCCTGGAGGTTAGTTGTTTCGGGGAATGCTTTTGTTATGACAGGCAGTTTCATCGATTTCAAATTTAGGGAATTTTCAAGCCCTGGTAAGTAATTATAAAAGTCGCAGCCCCCGTAGCTCCCCGGGAAACCGATATAAGATAGTCCAGGATGTCATGACAGAGAAGACCCGTTCCCGCGCCATATTCAACGATGGTGAAAGCGCCCCTGCCCATGAAGTCCCACATTTGTTCGAGCTGGCGCCCGATCATGGCCCCGAATGCGGCGGTGAGGGGGCCTTCTTTTTTTATTTTTTGTATAATGATCTCCGAGAGCATGCTGGTATCCGAAGCGACTCTGCAATTATTATGCCCAGGCAATTTTTCCAGGAAGCCTTTGTTTTTTGTAAAGCTTACCGGGCTTTATTTCCTATTTTTAATTATGAAAAGCAAAGGCCGGCCAAAACCTTTTCCCGTAGCAGCCATCGGCGCCTCTGCGGGTGGTCTGGAAGCCATTTCCAGGTTATTGGAGAACCTGTCTCCTTCACTTGGCATGGCCTATATTGTCATCCAGCATCTCTCTCCCGATCATGAGAGCATCCTGCCGGAACTCCTGGAGAAAAAGACGAAAATGAAAGTGTTCCAGGTGACGGACGGGATAAAGATCCAGGCCGATTGTATCTATGTTATTCCGCCGAATGCCTTTATAAGCATCATCGATGGGAAGTTAACCCTGGGACCCCGTAAAAAAAAGGACGGCAGTTTTCATTCCATCGATTACTTCCTGACGTCGCTGGCTCCCGTCTACCAGGGCAATGCGATTGCCATCATTCTCTCCGGGACCGCCACAGATGGTACTGCCGGGATCCGCGCGATTAAGGCGGAGGGCGGGATCACTTTTGCCCAGGATCATACGGCCAAATTTACGGGCATGCCCAATAGCGCCGTGGACTCCGGTTACGTGGACTTTGTCCTTCCCCCCGAAAAGATCGCCAGAGAACTGGAAATACTGAGTAAGCTGCCCTACCTGTCTACTGCTACGCAGGAAACTATTTCCGGCAAAGAAAACGAGATCCGGAAGATCCATACCCTCCTGCATAATAAATGGCAGATTGACTTTTCAAATTATAAGCAGACTACTATTCTGCGCCGGATCTTCCGGCGCATGGCGCTGAATAAATTAAAAGATCTGCAGGATTATACCCGGCTGCTGAAGGAAAAGCCGGCCGAGGTCGACCTGCTGTACAAAGACCTCCTGATCAATGTGACCAGCTTTTTCCGCGAGCCGTCTCTCTATGAAGCGTTAGTTCAAAAGATATTCCCGGCCCTCTTCAAAGACAAACCGCTTTCGGAGGCGATCCGGATTTGGATACCGGCCTGCTCTACGGGAGAAGAAGCCTGCTCTATTGCTATTTGCCTTTATGAATACCTGGGAGATCAGGCGATCACGAAGCCTATCCAGGTCTTTGCCACCGACCTCAGCGAAAGCGCGATTGAAAAGGCAAGGGCCGGTATCTATTCCAGGGCGGATCTGGAGAATGTATCCCCGCATCGCCTGCAACGATTTTTTATAAAAGTCGAAGGCAATTACCAGATCATCAAGTCCATCCGGGACATCTGTATCTATGCCACGCATAATCTTCTGAAAGACCCGCCCTTTTCCAGGATCGACCTGATCAGCTGCCAGAATGTATTGATCTACCTGGAAGCAGGTGCGCAAAAAAGGATCCTGCGCTCCTTTCATTATGCTTTGAAAACCTCCGGTTATTTATTGCTGGGAAAGTCCGAAGCGATAGGGGATGCTACGGAATTGTTCTCGCCGATCGATAAGCAATTCAAGCTGTTCTCTAAAAAGGCCACCCCTTCCAACTTCAATTTTGATTTCTCCGTGCGGTCGAACTTCTCCTTACCGGGCGTGGCGACTGATGAAGAAAGGATGATCGCCGAACAGGATGGGGAAGAGGACATCGAAAAAGAAACCAATAAGTTATTACTTTCCGGCTATACCCCCGCGGGCGTAACGGTGAATAAGGAATGGCAGATCGTCCATTTCCACGGAGATGTCTCTCTCTATCTCCGGCCCAATCCGGGCAAGGCCAGCCTTCATCTTTTAAAAATGGTAAGAGATGAGCTGGTATTCGAGCTGAGGGCCCTGCTCAACCGGGTAAAAAGAGAGCCACATCCCGCCAAAAAGGAACATATCCCTTTTGATGGCGACAAAAAGCAAGTCAATCTCGAAGCGATTCCCCTGAGGGCCTATTCCAAACATCCTTATTTCCTGGTTCTTTTCAGGGAATCTCTTATGGCTTTTACACCGCAGGATAGGCAACAGGAAGATGCACCAGGGAATAAAAAAGGCGCCGGGGATCGTAAGACAGCTTTTCTGCAGGCCGAATTGAAAGAAGCCCGGGAGCAGATGAAAGCGATGAGCGAAGAATTCGAGGCGGTACGGGAGGAACTCCAATCCGCCAATGAAGAAATACTTTCCTCCAACGAGGAACTGCAAAGCATCAATGAAGAGCTGGAGACGTCCAAGGAAGAGCTGCAGTCCACCAACGAAGAGCTGACCACGATCAATGATGAATTGAACAACCGGAATGCGGATCTGAAAGAGGCGGTCGACTATACCGAAGCCGTGATCGAGACGATCCGGGAGCCGCTGGTGGTATTGAATGCCGACCTGCGTCTCCGAAGGGCCAACAATGCCTTTTACGAACTCTTTAAACTAAAACCGGAAGAGACGGAAGGGCATTATTTCTACGAGACGGGCAATGGTCTTTGGAATATTCCCAGGTTGAAGAAACAATTGAATGACATCCTATCTAAAAATAAAAGCTTTGAGAATTTTGAGATAGCGATCCCGGTCGCTGCCGGCGAGAGCAAAATACTTTTGTTCAATGCCATGCGCATGAACCAGGAAAATGACACCCGCAACAAATTTCTGTTAGCCATAGAAGATATCACCGAACGCAGGAGATCGGAGGAATTGCTCAGGCAGAGCAATACCCGCTATGAGACCTTTATCGCTCAAAGTACGGAAGGGATCTGCCGTTTCGAGATCAAAAACCCCCTGTCCGTTAAGGGAGTCCCGGCTAAACAGGTAGAACATTTCTATAAATATGCACAGCTGGCGGAATGTAACGACGCCATGGCCCGCATGTACGGGTATTCCCATGCCGTCGACATTCTCGGTTCCTCCCTGGAAGATCTGCTGCCTGCCACCAGGGCGAACAGGGAATACCTGGCTAAGTTCGTAGAGGCTGGTTACCTGCTTTCCAATGAAGAGATCCGGGCCCTGGACAAAGAGGACAGGGAAAACTATTACATCATCAACCTGATCGGTATTACCGAGGAGGGTTACCTGAAACGAATCTGGGCCATACAGCGGGATATCACGGAAAGGAAAAAGGTAGAGACTGAATTGAAAACGAATGAAGAGCGATTCCGGCTGCTCTTGCAGAACGCCTTCGATATCATCACCATCTATTCCGAAGATGGCACCATAAAATACCAGAGCGAATCGATCGAGCAGGTCCTGGGCTATCGTCCGTCGGAACGCATCGGAACGAATATTTTCCAGCACGCTTTTGTCCATCCGGACGACATATCTTTAAAAGAGGATATGTTCCGGTCCTGCCTCGCTTCTCCCGGCGAGAATATACGGACACAGTTCAGGATGCAGCATAAAAATGGCCAATACCGGATTGTTGAAGCCGTTTGCACCAACCTGCTGGGACATGAGACGATTAATGGGTTGGTCGCCAACTACAGGGACATTACCGAAAAAGCCGCGCTGGAAAAGCAAAAGGAAGAATTTATCGGGATCGCCAGCCATGAATTGAAGACGCCTATTACCAGCATTAAGGGCTATACCCAGATCATTCGTAATTCGCTTTTGGAATCGAAGGACCAGGATTCCATTAAATTAGTGGAAAGACTGGATAAGCAGGTCAACAGGCTGACCGCGCTGGTAAAAGATCTGCTGGATGTGACCAAAATAGCGGGAGGGCAGTTGCAATTGACCCCAAGCGCCTTCGATATCAACGATCTGCTCCGCGAGATTGTGGATGAAATGCAGCAAACCACGAAAAAACATACCTTCCATACGGACCTCCGGGTAACAGGGCTTATCCTGGCCGATAGAGAACGAACGGGGCAGGTGATCACTAATCTCCTTTCCAATGCCATCAAATATTCTCCCGATGCCGATAAAGTCGTCATTCGCTCCACTTCAGACGACCAAAACGTGACGGTAAGCGTGGAAGACTTCGGCATCGGTATCTCCAAAGAGGCACAGCAAAAGATCTTCCAGCAATTCTTCCGGGCACAGGACAATAAGGTCAATAACTATCCCGGGCTGGGATTGGGGCTCTATATCGCCGCCCAGCTTATCAGACGCCAGGGTGGGACGATCTGGGTCGATAGCATCCCGGGAAAAGGCTCTATCTTCCATTTTACCCTGCCGGTCGCAGCGTCCCCCCTGTAAATTCGCCGGCTGTCGATACTGCAATTTTTATGCCCGCCCCGGGTAACCGTTGTATCATAATTGCATAGGCTAGAGTATAATTTAAAACTCTCCGATATGAACAATATTCTTTTGCCGACTGATTTTTCAGACGCCTCTTTCCATGCAGGCCGTTATGCCGCCCTGCTGACCCAGCAACTCCGGTCGCAGCGTCTTATATTATATCATGCTTACGAAGTCATGATGCCGATACCGGTTTCCGAAATACCGGTGACCCCGGCGACTTACCCACCCGAAGTTGCCGGAGAGGATGGCGAGGATCAACGCCGTAGAAGCCTCCTGCTGTTAAGATCGCTCTATGAACAACTGCGGGGACTGGCCAATGAGGGTACGATCATAGAATACAGGGCCGAGGAAGCTGCCCTGTCGGCCTCGATCAACGATATAGCCAGAGAGGCGGATGCTGACCTGATCGTCATGGCCATCACCGTAGCCGGTAAACTGGAGCAGGCCCTGGTGGGCAATGAGGCCGTTCATGTAGCGGATCGAAGCAAATATCCCGTTCTGATCGTACCTCCCGAAGCAAAGCTGGGGCCGGTCAAACGCATTGTCCTTGCCTGCGACCTGAAGAAGACGCAGGAGACGACCCCTGTAAATGGGCTGAAAAAATTGCTGGATGATTTCCAGGCGGAGCTTCTGGTGGTAAATGTCGATCACAAGGACAGGAATTTCACTTCAGAAACTCCCCTGAATGCAGTTGTTTTAGACCGGTGGCTCACCCCCTATCATCCGGCTTACCATTCCGTGGATAATCCGGATCCGGCGACGGGGATTATGGAATTTGCCAAAGCGCGAAACGCTTCGCTGATCATCGCGATCCATAAAACCCATGGTTTCTTTCAAGGGTTGTTCCACCGCAGCGCTACCCACCAGCTGGCCTATCATACTTCCATTCCCTTACTGGTGATGCGGGCAGAGGACTGACTTCCGGGGGCATTATCTTCCTAATAGTGCCTTCGCTTTTTTCACCACATTGTCAACGGTGAATCCGAACTCTTTGTACAGATCCTCCGCCGGCGCGGACTCCCCGAAGCGGGTCATCGCCAGCACATCGCCTTCGTCGGTTACATATTTATGCCAGCCAAGCGGAGAAGCCGCTTCGACGGCCAGCCTTTTGCGGATAGCTTTCGGAAATATTTTCTCCTTATAGGCGGCATCCTGTTTTTCGTATAATTCCCAGGACGGCATACTCACCACCCGGGCTGCGATGCCTTCCTCCTTTAATTTATCCTGCGCCTTTAAAATCAGCTCCACTTCCGAACCGGTGGCGATCAATATCAATTCGGGAGTGGTGGCTGGTTCGGACAGGATATAAGCTCCCTTTGCCAGTTCCGTGGCCTTGCCATATTTCGATTGGTCGAGGATGGGAAGGCCCTGCCGGGTGAATACCAGCACCACCGGTCCGCCCTGGTGTTCCAAAGCGGCCTTCCAGGCCTGCGCCGTTTCATTGGCATCTGCAGGGCGGATCAATGTAATATTGGGAATAGAACGCAGAGAGATCAGTTGTTCCACCGGTTGATGGGTGGTGCCATCTTCCCCGAGACCGATGCTGTCATGGGTATAGACAAAGATGGGACGTATTTTCATGATGGCTGCCAGACGGATCGGCGGCCGCATGTATTCCGAAAATATAAGAAAAGTGGCTCCGTAAGGGATCACGCCTTTGGTCAGGACCATCCCATTCAACGCAGATCCCATGGCATGCTCCCGGATCCCAAAATGAAAATTACGGCCTTCCGGATGTCCGGCGGAGAAGGATTCATAGTCCTTCAGGTTGGTGTCTGTAGAAGGGGCCAGGTCTGCGGATCCCCCGATCAGGGAAGGAAGGTTGCCGGCGATTGCGTTGAGCACTTTCCCCGAAGCCTGCCGGGTAGCCATTTTCCCGTCCTTGCTATCTGCGGGGGTGAATGCCGGCAGTTTTGCATACCATCCCTCGGGCAATTGACCGTTAAGACCCCGTTCATATTCGGCGGCCAGTTCAGGATATTTCTTTTTATAGGCTTCGAACAGCTCATTCCATTTCTTTTCGAGCCCTGCCCCTTTTTCGCCTGCGGCCCGATAGTATTTTAACACTTCGTCCGGAACGACAAAAGACTGAGCGGGGTCGAATCCGAAAAATTCTTTTACCAGTTTTACTTCTTCTGCGCCGAGAGGTGAGCCGTGGGCGCCGGCCGTATCGACCTTATTGGGGCTTCCGTAACCGATATGTGTGCGTACCTTGATCAGGGAAGGGCGGGTAGTTTCTTCCCGGGCATTCTTTACCGCTTTGGCAATAGCCGCCACGTCATTGCCGTCCTCCAGGACCTGCACATGCCAGCCATAAGCCTCAAAGCGTTTGGCGACATCTTCATTGAAAGCCAGAGAGGTATTGCCCTCTATCGAAATATGGTTGTCGTCGTACAGGTAAATAAGGTTCCCCAGTTCCAGGTGACCCGCCAGCGAGGCCGCTTCAGAGCTCACCCCTTCCATTATATCCCCGTCGCTGCAGATGGCATATATTTTATAATCGAATAAGGTAAAATCAGGTTTGTTATAACGGGCTGCCAGGTGTTTCTGGGCAATGGCAAAACCGACCCCATTCGCGAAGCCCTGGCCTAAAGGCCCTGTCGTGACTTCTATGCCATCCGTCAACCCATATTCAGGATGGCCGGGTGTCTTGCTATGCAATTGGCGAAAGTGCTGAAGATCGTCCAGCGTAAGCTTATAGCCCGTAAGATAGAGCAGGCTATACTGAAACATACAGGCGTGGCCGGCTGAGAGGATAAACCGGTCCCGGTTGGGCCACTGGGAGCTTTTAGCATTATAATGCATGCTTTCCGACCATAGGACATGGCCCATCGGGGCGATTCCCATGGGCGTACCCGGATGGCCGGAGTTGGCTTTCTGCACGGCATCGGCGGATAATACACGGATGGTATCGATACACAATTGTTCGAGACTTTGCGCTTTTGGCTTTTCGGAGACCTGGTTTTCCATCCGATCGGCCTTTTGTGTTGGTATGCTCATAATAAATAGTTAAGCTAATTCAGAAAAGTCACAACAAGTTTCCTGCATTTAAGTTGCGGCAAATAGACGTTTTTTCTATGCGCAGAACTTCGTATCTTGAATCCACCTAGTTGGTCTAAGGTATGGAAGATGAAGGTACCAAAATAAAGGAGCTGCAGCAAAGGATTGCTTTGTATGAGGATATGAAAGCCTACAAACTTTTATATGACCTCCTGTTCAAAGGACTGCACAGCTTCAGTTATGCATTTGTTAAATCCAGCGAGGCTGCGGAAGAGATCGTTTCCGATGTATTTATCAAGCTGTGGCAGATCCGCAATGAATTGACTGCTATTGACAACCTGAAAGTTTACCTTTTCATCATTGCCAAGCATTTTTCACTGAACTATATCACCAAGCATCATAAAAATCCCATCGTGAGCCTGGAAGAAATGGAGGCGGAGACGATGATTGAAATAGGCGACCCGGAAGAGATCTGCATTTCCGCCGATACCTTCGATCAGATCCGGGAGGCTGTCCGGCAACTTCCCCCTCAATGCCGTATCATCTTTCAGCTGGTAAAAGAAGAGGGGTTGAAATATAAGGAGGTCGCTGCCATTTTACATATTTCCATCCTCACCGTTCGTAACCAGGTGGGCATTGCTACGAGGAAGATCGCCGCACACCTGGGGCGTCCTCAATCATCCCGGGCTATGTCTTCTCCCCGTAGGTTTTCCGATTCTTAATCTTTTGTCGCAGGTCCGTGACCGCAGGTCAACCGCTGCTCCCATTGTTCAATTCGCCGCTCCATTCGCCGGGCCTGTCTTGCCTGTCAGTGACCGGATCAGTTCCGCCTCTTTGGGATCATAGGGGCTGCCATCCGGACGGAAGATCTCATGAAACCATATTTTAGGTTCCGACCCATCGGGCAGGGGAGTATCCCAGGCGTATTTGGTATTGGTTTTACCGGCTACCAGGCCCCAGTTGATAGCAGCAATATGCTCCTTCTTTAAAAGGGGCATGATATTGAAGAAAGTGCTGTTGCGGGGCCGGGCCATGTATTCCGTACAGATCAAAGGCCGGCCATAGGGCCGGAGGGTGTCGATACAACGCTGATGTCCTTCCGGATCTTCATAATTATGGTAGGTAATGACATCCGAATGGGATAACTGGAAGGTGTTCAATGTTTGCAATTTTTGGTCCCATACTCCGGCCGAAAGAGGTTGATCGGGATTGATCTGCCGGGCCCACTGAAATACTTTTTCCAGCAGGGGTCTGCTTTTGTCGCCGTAATCCGAATTACCCGGCTCATTGTACAGGTCCCAGAGCAGGATACGCTTATCCTGCCTGAACGTCAGCAGAATATCTTTTACATATTTCTCCAGGGTAAGGGGCAGGGTGCTATCCTCATACCAAAGTTTTCCCGGGTCTCTCAGCCATCCGGAATTATGAATGCCAGGCTTAGGGGCCGGTTGAGTACCTGCCTGATAGCTGTCATTCCAGCAGTCATCGAAGAAGACGAAGATCGTTGCGATATGATGGCTGTCCGCGATCCGGAGGTATCGATCCATCCGTCCCTTAAAACCGGGTATATCCTGCTGCCAGGCTACATGGTGCAAAAAGACCCGCATGCAATTCAGCCCTATAGATTCCGCATAGCCCAGCTCTCTGTCGATGGTAGCGGTGTCGAAGGTTTCCGCCTGCCACATCTCCAGTTGGTTGATGGCCGTACTGGGAATAAAATCACATCCCCGCTGCCATTCCCTGGAGGCATACCATTTATTCGCTTTCTTTTTGGTCCAGGTGGGCGACTCCCGGTTGGTGGCTTTGGTCTCCTGTGCCTGGGCGGCAGCGGGACCTGAGAACAATACCATCACAATAAGACAAAGGGTAATTTCAGTGCAAATTCGGTAGACTTTCTTCATGGCAAAAAATCGACTGGGTAAATAAATTATTTTTTTGTTGATCCTTCCAAATATCGGTTATTCTCCCGATGGTTTGGCCATGGGGGTATTGATTTTCGCGGGGATCCCGAAATCAGGCGTTCCATTCGTCTGCCAGGTAAAGGATTGCATACGGGGATTGCGGGCGTCCCCGCAACCCTGTCCGGCCTGGGAATTGGCATGGTACAGGATCCAGTTCTGCCGGCCATCCCGGGAAACAAAAAATCCGTTATGGCCGGGCGCATAAGCTCCATTACCGGCCTGACTGCTGAACACCGGGTTGGCGGACTTGGTCCAGTCGGCCGGGTTCAGGGGATCGCCACCGGGGCGTAAGGTCAAGAGCCCCAGGCAATAACCATCCGTCCAGCAGCCACTGGCGGAATAGGTAAGGAAGAGCTGGCCGGAGGGATTGATCAGCGCTTCCGGCCCTTCGTTGACGATGGGTGGGGCGCCGGCTTTCTCCCAGGGCTGGGTGGGAGAGGAGATCATCACTCTTTTTCCTTGCAGGGTGACAGGATCCGACATTTTGGCGATATAGATATCCTGATCCCCGTTGGTTGCCCCCTGCCAGCCCGACCAGATCAGGTATAGCTGTCCGTTATATTCGAAGACGGAAGCGTCGATAGCCCAGTGGTCTGCCGTGGAATCGGCTATCTTTCCTTTGAAGGCCCAGGCGCCGGATAAAGGATCGGCGCCATCGTTCTCCAGGACATAGATGCGGTGATTATCGTTGTTGCCGTCGTCGGCAGCGAAATACATATACCATTTTCCCTGGAATGTATGCAGTTCGGGAGCCCAGATCTCTTTGGAGTAAGGGCCCATCACCGGAGGTGTCCAGATGGTGGTAGCCGTAGCCCTGGATAATTGGGACATTTTATGAGTGGACCAGATAGCCAGCCGGTTGCCCAGGGTGTTCATATAATAGTAAGTGCTATCCTTTTGGATAACCCAGGGATCGGGACCGCTGGACAGCAAAGGATTGGTAAAGGTCGTATCGGCCGTAGTCACCGGCGGCGGCGGATTATTGGAGGCACCCTTACCGCAGGCGTTGGCTAAAAAGACGAAGAGGATCGCTATAGATTTGATGGACATAATTAATACCCCGGATTTTGTTTGAGATTAGGATTTACGTCGAGATCATATTGAGGGATAGGCAGCAGTTCGTCCTTTCCCACCTTAAAATTCGCAAAACCTGCATCCCTGGATGCCAGCCCGGGGCCAAGGTCGCCCCATCGGGACAGGTCTTCGAACCGATGTCCCTCCCCGCATAGCTCCGTGACCCGCTCATGCTTCAGCTGTGTGAGGAATGCCTGCTGATCCAGTCCGGGCTTGACTGTGGACAACGCTGCCAGCCCTGCGCGCATTCTTACCCTGTCGACATAGGGATAGGCGGCGGTGGTCTGACCCTGCGCATTCAGCGCTTCTGCATAGAGCAGCAGCACATCCGCATACCGCACATAGCGGTAGTTATTGCCGGAATGAAAGACTTCCCCGTTCATGGTGGCATCGTCCAACTCTTTCCGGAAACAAACTTCGGTGATATTGCCATGAGGAACACTGGGGTTGGTATTCAGCCCGAGGTTATTCCAGATGATGCCGAAAGCCAGGGTATAGGCAGGTCCCCGCTCATCTGTGGAATCGTACAAGAAGGTAGCTGCCAGCCGGGGATCACGGGCGCCGCCGGTGGTCTTCTCCTGCAGGAATTCCCATACGGGCCACCGGCGCGCCTGTCCATCGGTAAACCCGATAGGAGAGGGGGCGAAGAACGGAGGAATGGAAGTGCCATAATTCAGGTTATCGGAAGTTCCCACCTGGGTGTCGTCGTCATGCGTATCGTTGGGGTTCACCGCGTTCTGCCATTCGAAGACGGATTCGGCATTGTTCTCCGCCGTCTCTATGAAATTGGAGCGGTAGTCCGGCACCAGGGAATAAAGGCTTTTTCCATTCCCTTCCACCAGCCATTGCAGGGCCGCCTGTGCCTGGACGTACTTCTTCTGCTGCATATACGCTTTTCCCAGCATGGCATAGGCTGCGCCTTTCGTCGCCCTCCCGATATTATTGGCATCATAGGAAGACGGCAATACGGCGGCGGCATCGGTGAAATCTGCTTCCGCCCGGACAAAGACGCTATCCCGCAGCGACGTCGGCGGGTAGTCCTTAACGGCAGGGGAATGCAGCAGGATCGGCACATTGCCGTAAAGGGTCGCCAGGTTATAATAGAAGAATCCCCGCATGAACTTCGCTTCCCCCAGCAATTGCTGCTTCAGGGTGGCGTCCATGTCGATAGCCGGTACATTATCCAGGACCTGGTTGGCCCGGTTGATCCCCATGTAATCATCCTGGTAGGCGCTGGTAATGAGATAATCGTTATAGTCTGTGATATTAAATACGTCATAGGAATTGACAATATCTGGATTGGGACTGGTGCTGTATCCCTCGTCCGAACGGATATTGGTCATAAAATACAGCCACCTGGACAATCCCTCCCGGTGGTAGGTGCTGTAAATGGCATTGATACCCTGCTGGGCATCGGTAGCCGTCTTCCAGAAAGCCTGGGTGGTGATCTGGTTGGGATCCGTGATAGTCAGGTCTTTTTTACAGCCGGCAAGCGTAAGGACTGCCAGGGCTGCAAAAGCGGCGCCGACATTCGAAGCCGCGTTTATGAGGTGTATTTTTTTCATTGCTTTTTGTTTTTAGGAAAGAGCCGGTCGAACCCTCCTCCATTAAAAATCGAATTGAAGGCCTGCAGACAGCACCCGGCTGGGGGGCCAGTTGCCCGTATCAAAACCCCGCTGCAGGATCCTGTTCCCCTGGGCGTCCGCATTCCCCTGTACATCGGGATCCAATCCCTTGTATTTCGTAATGGTGAGCAGGTTCTGGCCGCTGAGATAGATCCTGGCATTGGAGATGCCTGCCTGCCCCAGCATTCTTTTCGGGAATGTATAGCCGATCTCAACATTTCGTAAACGTACATAAGATCCGTTTTCCAGCCAGCGGGAAGTCTGCGCCCTATTATTGATGGAGACGGTAGGGTCTCCCGGTACATCGACTGCTAAACGCGGATCCTTACCACCGGGATTCGTAGTCGACCAGGGATCGATGCCTTTCCTGAAATTCGTCAGCTGATAGCCGTCCAATACCCTTCTTACGTCGTCGTATATTTTGTTGCCAAAGATGCCGATAAGCTGGATGCCGATCGTAAAATTTTTATAGGAAGCGTTGAATTGTGCGCCTGCCTGTAGGGTAGGCCAGGGGGAACCGGCATATTGCCGGTCTTTGTTATCGATCGTACCGTCGCCATTGGCATCCAGGTATTTTACATCCCCCGGCTTCGCATTGGGCTGGATCACCAGGCCTGCTTTGTTCGTGTAACTATTGATCTCCTGCTGGCTTTGGAAGATGCCGCCGGTCTTTATCACATACCATTGCCCGATGGAATGCCCCACCTGCGCCCGGATAAAATTCGTAGGTTCCAGGTAATCCACTTTGTTACCGGAAGCATCTACCCCTTGGTTGCCTACCGATACTACTTTATTATCGATGGTCGTGAGGTTGCCGGAGATCTCCCATTTGAAGGGCCGGTCCTTGCTTCTGTAGGTCAATGCGAGCTCGACCCCTTTATTGCGGATGGAAGCGGCATTGGCGATCGTACCGGAGGTAACGCCCAGGTATTGCGCTGCGGGAAGACTGACGAGGACATCCTGCGACAGGGAATTATATAGATCCACGGTTAGGGACACCCGGTTATTGAAAAGGTTGGCGTCGAAGCCAGCGTTCTTTTCGATACGGGTCTCCCAGTGAATGTCGGGGTTGGACAATACCGCCTGGTATTGACCTAACAGGGGTGTCTGACCGGCCCCGTAAATAGCCCGGGGGCTATTATTCAATACGGCCAGGTAGGGCCAGGAGCCATAGGTGTCCAGGCTGCTGCTGATCCCTAATTTACCGTAAGAGCCCCGCAGTTTCAGGTCGTTGATCCAGGAGACATTGAAGAATTTTTCCTTGCTGATCCGCCAGGCTGCCGCTGCAGAAGGGAAATAGCCTGTCCGGTTACCGGGACCGAAACGGGTGTCCTGGTCGATGCGGCCGGTAAGGGTCAGCAGGTATTTCTCGTTATAGGAATAGTTGATACGGCCCAGGTAGCCATGCTGTCTCCAGAAGACGGATGTGCCGCTCCCTGCCGTAGGCGTGCCGGTCGCCGAAGTGATGGTGGTGAAGGTCTGGCCGTTGACGGTTTGCAGGAAGGTGCGTCCGGCAGTCGTATACTCCCTTTCCTGTTGCGTGCGGGAGAAGCCTGCTACGGCGCTGAGGGCATGCGGCCCCCAGCTTTTAGAAAAGTTGAGGGTATGTTCCAGCAGGAAATTGGTAAAGGTTTCCCGGTCTTCGCTGACACCGGTAGCGGGCGGCTGGTTATTATACCGCCAGATACCTGTATCCCGGACTTCCTTCGTATAATCGAAGCTTACTTCCGCTCCCATGTTGAAGCGGTAGCTGAGCCAGTCGGTAAATTTCAGCTCGGCATAGGCATTGCCGATGACTTTGGCGTAGTTGAAATGGATCTTGTCCAGGGCAGTGTTCGCTACGTAATTGGAAGCATAGGAAGGCACATCGTTGGTGCCCATGCCCCAGCCGGCGGGATTGGACGGAATGGTCTTGTATTGATCGCCCTGCACCCCGATAATGGGCAGCATGGTGGCCGATTCGTAGAAGGCATTGACCCCTCCGCCGGGGTTGGCGCCACTGGTATTGCTGATCATGATATTCTCTCCGACGGTGAACCTTCCCTTTTTTGCCTCTGTATTGATGCGAAGGCTGGCCCGTTGAAAATCATTACCGATCAGCACTCCCTGGTTCTTATAATAGCTGCCGGAGAGCAGGTAGCTGCTCGTTTTGGAGCCGCCGGAAATGCCCAGGTTATAGTCCTGGTCGTTGCCGGTGCGTTCTACGACGTCCTGCCAGTTGGTGCGGATGGTATTGTTCGCCACCTGGGCGGCCACGCCTGCCGGCAGATTGATCCCGGAGTTGGCATATTCCGTCTGGACGGTGTTTAAATAACCCGCAGCATCCATCACATTCCATTTTTTGGGGATCTGCTGGATGCCATATTTGGCGGACAAAGAAAACTTCGCCGGACCGTCTTTTCCTTTTTTGGTGGTGATGATGATCACCCCGTTGCCTGCCCGGGAGCCATAAATAGCGGCGGCGGAGGCGTCTTTTAAGATCTGGATGCTGGCCACATCGTCCGGGTTCACGGTGGTATTGGCATCGGCCAGCATGCCATCGATGACGTATAAAGGAGCGCTGTTGGTAAAGCTGCCCACCCCGCGGATCTCGACCGTGGCGTTCGAGCCGGGGGCTCCGCTATTACGGACGGTCACGCCAGGTACCAATCCCTGGATGGCTTCTCCCACCGAGCCCGTGGTGATCTTGTTTGCCTCCGTCATATTGACCACCCCGGTGGCGCCGGTGAGGTCTTTTCTCCGCACGGTCTGGTAACCGATGACCACTACTTCGTTCAGGTTCGTGTTTTCGGCAACCATCGTTATGGTCCACTGGGTGCGGCCGCTTACCGGTACTTCCTGGGACTGGTAGCCGATATAGCTGAATACCAGCAAGGCATTCGGATTGGTGACGGGGAGAGAGAAGCTGCCGTCATCCCCGGTGGCAGTGCCGTTGTTGGTGCCTTTTTCCTGGACGGTGACGCCGGTGAGCGGCTCGCTTCGGGCGTTGACCACTTTGCCGCTAACAGGTTGCGCCGCCGCCGAAGACGGAGGGCCGTTGAGCCGGTCTGGCGTAATGACCACCAGGTTATCACTCAGCTGGCGATAACGCAGGGATGTCCTGGCCAGTAAGATGCCCAGGACATCCTCGAGGGAGGCATTTTGTACCCGTATGCTTACCCGCTGGTCTTTCGGAAGGATGCCTTCCTGGTAGACAAAGTGGAAAAAACCTTGATTTTCAATGACTTTGAAGGCTTTCTTCAGTTCGACGTTTTCCAGCCGCAGATTGATATTCTTTTGACCGTAGCTCTTGGCAAAAGACTGGGTGGAGAAGGCAAAGAGGAGCAATATGGCAATTTTCGTCATCAGCAGGTATTTGATGAGTGAGTTGCGCGCACGAAAGGGTACGCAACATCTAGAACTTTTCATAATTTAGTGTTGATAATGATGATGAAATGGACGCCCCGGCGAGGGCTTCTGTTCCTGTCTTAATCAGCGGGGAATG
>WNFI01189302.1_pt2 | contig 68879 bp, 47 predicted proteins | sample 5400471 | NCBI WGS metagenome assembly WNFI01 (sample SAMN13153348, study PRJNA577476) | soil metagenome | isolation source: 100 cm saprolite on Douglas fir-dominated hillslope | place: USA:California | collected 2013-09-17 | reverse complement strand
AGCCACCCGTTCTTTAGTTTTTTTAGCTATCCCCATTGCCTTAGTTTTGCGGTCTTATGAAGCAAATCATCACCACCCTCTCCCTCGTCATCTCTTTTTGTTTCGCGCAGGTTTGTTTCGCGCAAGATCAATATGACCTGAATACCGGCTGGAAATGCCAGAACATCGGCAAACTAAAGGCCGGCGGAGAAAAGATCTCCACCCCCTCTTATTCTCTCAAAGAATGGATCCCGGCCACCGTACCCGGCACGGTACTGACGACCCTCATCGACAACCGGCTGGCGCCCGACCCTTTTTACGGCATGAATAATGAAAAAATTCCCGATATCTATACCACCGGCAGGGACTACTATACCTACTGGTTCGTAAAGGACTTTAAAGAACCTGCCCCCAATGGCGACAGCCAAGTCTGGCTGCATCTGCGGGGCGTGAATTACAGTTGCGATGTTTACCTCAACGGCCATAAGCTGAACGACAAGACCCATCACGGCATGTACCTCCGGCAGACCTATAATATCGGCGCCTTTTTATCGAAAGGCGGGCTCAACAGACTGGCCGTGATCGTCTATCCGCCCGACCCGGTAGGCAACCCCAATGGCGGACAGGGCGGCGATGGCGAGATCGCCCGCAACATCTCCCATCAATATGTCGCCGGTTGGGACTGGATCCAGCCGATCAGGGATCGCAACACGGGCATCTGGGACAAAGTGACCATCGAAAAGACTGGCCCGGTCAATATCAGTAACCCGCATATCATTACCGAAGTCCCCGGCGTCAGAATGCCGGATGCAAAAGTCCAGCAGCCCGCCATCCTGCGGGTCAGCGCCGAACTGGAGAACAGGTCCCCGCAACCCGTCAGCGGCCTGCTGAAATATGAATTGCAGGGCGAGACGGTCTCCGTACCGGTGACCCTGCCTGCGAATGCCAAACGGGAAGTTTTTCTGCCCGCCCATATCCTCTTTAATCCCCAACTCTGGTGGCCCAATGGGTATGGCCCCCAGTCTCTTTACCACACAGAACTCGTCTTCGGAATTACCAACGGCGCTAACCCTGTCAATAGCGCCAGTGGTGCGCAATCCGTCAGCGCCCCGGCCCTCTCCGACAAAGAATCCCTGGACTTCGGCGTCAGAGAGATCTCCACCAGCTGGAATACAGTTACCCGTAGCCGTCAGGCCTGGGTGAACGGCCAGCCGGTATTCATCAAAGGCGGCAACTGGATCGTCTCCGACGAGCTCCTCCGTTTCAGCCCCGAACGTTATGACGCGGAAGTCCGCTTCCACCGGGATATGAACCTCAACCTGATCCGTGTCTGGGGCGGAGCCCTGACGGAAAGACCGGAATTTTACCAGGCCTGCGATAAATACGGCCTGCTGGTCTTCCAGGACTTCTGGAATTCGGGCGATTGCAATGGCCGCTGGCTCGACCCCCAGAAAAAAGAAGACCAATGGACACGCCGGCAATATCCGGATGATCACGGATTATTCCTGGCATCCGTAGCAGACCAGGTAAAAATGATCCGCAATCATCCTTCCCTCGCTTTCTGGTGCGGAGGCAACGAGATCACGCCGACGGATGATATCCTTCTGCCCATGAAGGATTCCATTCTGCCCGCTCTCGACGGAACCCGCTACCTCTTCGACTACTCCAATTCGGACAGCATGTCCTTCAATTTCATGGGAGGCAATGGCGACGGACCTTACGGCGTCCAGCCCCTGCGGACCTTCTGGGCCGACCGCACCTTCCCCTTCAACTCGGAAGTAGGATCTGTAGGAGTGGGAGATTACGAGTCGCTGGAACGTTTTATTCCGGCAGATCATCTCACGCCCCCCCAATACCCCGGCAAAGAAGACCCTGTCTGGGCCTATCATAAATATATCGGCTATGATAGCACTGTCTACGCTTATGGCCCCGTCAAAGACCTGAGAGATTTTGCCCTGAAAGCCCAACTGGTAAATTATGACCAGTACCGGGCCCTTATGGAAGGCTTTAGCTCGCATATGTGGGAATGGTATACAGGCTCCATCATCTGGAAGACGCAGAACCCCTGGACAGCCCTGCGGGGACAGATGTACGATTACTACCTGGACGTGAATGCCTGCCTCTACGGCCTTCGCAACGGCAGCGAGCCCCTGCACGTACAATTCGACCCCATAGAGAATATGGTGCAGATCGTCAACAATACCTTCCGCTTCCATCGCAACATGATGCTGGAAGTGAAAACCTATGACAGCCACGGAAAAGAAACACTGCTGACACAAGTTTATGAGGAGATCGGCCCTGCTACTGTTCGCAAATACGTCGGTATCGGGGGCCAGCTCAGCAAGCTGCGGTCAGCAGAAGGGGTATTCCTTTCCCTCCGCCTCCTTGATGACAATAGACAGCCTATCAGCGAGAACTTCTATTGGCTGCCGGACGGCTCCGGACAATATTCCGGTTTGCAGCACATGGCGGCGGCAGGCCTGAAAGTAGTAGCGAACAAGACCGGACCCGGCAAGATCGAAGTGACGCTCAGCAATGCCGCCGGAAGCCCCGTAGCCTTCTTTAACCGGATCGCCCTGATCGATCCCCGGACAAAGAAAAGGATCTTACCCGCCTTCTTCAGTGATAACTACGTCTCCGTAGTACCCGGAGCCAGTAGGACGATCACCCTGGAATACCATCCGGCTGCGGACAGCCCGTCACCGGTCGTATCGGTAAAGGGGTGGAACGTGGAAGAAACCACCGTCCCCCTGAAATAACTTTTTTTAGGGGGATCAGGGCTGCGGCTTTTTCATCAATATCTCAACCCTGTTTCTTAACCCACCCTGCCCGTCCCTCCCGGGAGCCAGCATCGTCCGTGCAAAATCCATAAAACCAGCGGAATGATTTTCTCTTTTCCCGGTCTTAATATTGATGCAGGTGAACTTCGTCCATAAAATGGCTTTGAGATTCTCCGCCGCCTCATCCAGCATCAGCATCTCCACCAGCAAATGTGAATCGGCCAGCTCCAGCAGCTCCGATTGTATACAAACCCGCTCATTATATTTAGCCGGACGTATGTATTGAATTTCATGCATACTCACCACCCACCCAATCCCCTGGGCGGCAAATTGCCGGAGATCGATCTGGTAATATTCCTTTAAATGATCTTCCCGGGCATTCAACAAATAATCGATATACCGGGCATTGTTCAGATGGCCGAATGGATCACTGTCATTAAACCGGATCGTGTAGAAACTCTGAAGCTTATTTTCCATTGATTAGTTTATAGGTGCTACATAAAGATCATAATATTTTTTAATTTCATGGTCGGATACCTCTTTTAATTTATTGGTTATGCAAATACGTAATACTTCCATCACCCGCCACACGGTCCTCGTTTTATTCCTTGCCTTTGCCACGATAACGACTGCCCTCGGCCAGGCCACCCCGCAGGAAAAACCCAACTACCCTACTCCTGTCGAGGGCGATTATAAAGTGAAGAACTTCGAATTTGTAAGTAAGGAGACCCTGCCGGAACTCAGCCTGCATTATGCTACCCTCGGCACCCCACACAAAGGCAAGGATGGAAAGACGGACAACGCCGTACTGATCATGCACGGCACCACGGGATGGGTGGGGAATTTTCTAAATCCTGGTTTCGGAGGCCACCTGTTCGGCCCCGGTCAATTGCTCGACGCCACCAGGTATTTCATCATCTTCACCGATAATATCGGTCATGGTAAATCCAGCAAGCCCAGCGACGGTCTGCATATGAAATTCCCTAAATACACCTATGACGATATGGTCAAGGCCGATTATACCCTCATCACCGAAGGACTGGGCGTTAACCACCTCCGCCTGGTGATGGGCACTTCCATGGGCGCCATGCATACCTGGGTCTGGGGTTACACCTATCCCGATTTCATGGACGCGCTCATGCCGCTGGCAAGCCTGCCGGTAGCCATCGCCGGCCGTAACAGGATCATGCGCAAAATGGCCATCGAAGCCATCGAGTCGGACCCTCTCTGGAAAGGCGGAGAATATACTACCATCCCTGAAACCGGTATGCGGGGCGCCTATTCCTCCCTCTTTTTCATGACCAGCAGCCCGCTTCAATTGCAGAAAAGAGCGCCCACCCGCGAAGCTGCCGAAAAAGCCCTGGATGCCAGAGTCAGCGGATTCCTGAAAAGACAGGACCCTAACGATATGATCTATGCATTTGACGCTTCCCGCGACTATGATCCCTCACCTTATCTGTCGAAGATCAAGGCCCCTTTATTCGCCGTCAATTCGGCGGATGATGAAGTCAACCCGCCCGAACTGGGAATCATGGAAACAGAAATTAAAAAAGTCGCTAAAGGACGTTATATCTTATTGCCCATCACGGACCAGACTTCGGGACATGGAACACATTCCAATCCTACTATCTGGGGAGGCTATCTGAAAGAATTATTAGACATTTCTGCAAAATAAAACTTTATGTTTAACTAAAAATAGCAGCCATCTTGTCCAGGCTTTGTTCCAAACCAATTTGTGCGAAGTCGCTCATAGTGCCCATATCAGCGAATTCTGTAACGGTCATTTCTGTTTTACTATTTGCAACTTCTCTGAAAGTTACAACGGTTTTTATGTCCATAGGAAAGTCAGACGGCATACCTAATTTCGTGGGGTCGGTTTTATTGCCGTCTTTGTCAGATAAGTTTTGAATAAACTCAATTGTTCTTAACAAGCTCAGGGTCCACCCAAACTTCCCAAACCATTTCAACTGGGGCGTTAAATGTTCTCGTAACTTCTATTTGCTTGGCCATATTTGTTTTTTCATTGTTTCTTTTATGCTTTTATTTCTTTTCATAACCTTAGGCATTTTGCAGTGCTTCAATATCAAATTTTCGCATTTTCATAAATGCTTGCACGACACGTTGCCCGTTTTCAGGATTTGACATTAGTTCGCCTAATATGGTTGGGACTACTTGCCAAGATAATCCGAACTTGTCTTTACACCATCCGCACATACTTTCCTGACCTCCATCAGCAATGAGTTTGTACCAATAATGGTCAATTTCCTCCTGGTCTTTACAGGGAATAACAAAAGAAACGGCTTCGTTAAATTGAAAGTTATCGCCCCCGTTTAAGCCCATAAAGAATTGTCCATTAAGTTCAAAATTTACAACCATTCCTGAATCATTGATTATTTTTGAATTAGGAAAAATTGTGCAGTAAAAATCTGCTGCTGCTCTGGCTTGACCATCAAACCATAAGCAAGGATACATTTGCTTTTTCATCTCATTTGATTTTAAATTGTTGGCTAACTATTTTTTTGATTTTTTTTTCGTTTTCATTTCATTCAATAAATCATCAATTGCTGTTAATCTGCCCTCCCACATTTTCCGATACGGCTCTAACCAATCTGCTATTTCTTTCATTTTTTTGGGGTTGAAGTGATAATGAATTTCTCTGCCAGATTGGGTTTGATTTAGCAATTCACATTCATTTAAAATTTGAATGTGCTTTGAAATTGTTTGTCTTGATGAGTCAAAGTTTTCGGCGATTGCACCTGGTGTCATTGCCTGTAAAGCCACCAAACCCAATATTGCTCTCTTTTTTTAAAATAAACTTGCGTAACTCAAAAGTTACCTATATTTTTGAGTTACCTAAAAGTTACATATTATGGCAACAAGCATTTCAATGAATATAGGAATTATCGGTTCAGGCGAAATGGGAAGCGGGCTGGCATCAAAATTTATTAAACTGGGACATTCCGTTTCGATTGCTAATTCGCGGGGACCTGCGTCTTTAAAACAACTTGCCGGGGAAATTGGAGCAGAGGCAGCCTCTGTAGAAGAATCGACAAAAAATAAAAAAGTGATAATTGTTGCGATCCCTCAAAAGAATGTGCAGGATCTTCCTAAAAACCTGTTTGAACAACTACCAGAGGATGTGGTTGTCATTGACACGGGTAATTATTATCCAAACGTCCGCGATGGAGCCATACCGGCACTTGATCAAAGTGGTATAGACAGCTTATGGGTTCAAGAGCAATTGGGCATTCCTGTTGTTAAAGTATTTAATTCCATTCTTGCAACAAGCCTAAAAGATCTGGGCAGGCCTAAAGGCGAAAAAGATCGTATCGCTTTAGCTGTTTCAGGCGACAATACTAAAGCAAAGGAAGTTGTTTTTAAGTTGGTAGATGAATTAGGTTTCGACTCTTTTGATATTGGCACGATTGCTCAATCGTGGAAGCAGCAGCCGGGCACTTCTATTTATTGTAGAGATATCCATCTTGATGAACTCAAAAAAAAGGTTGATGCAATGGGAACAGAGTGGTCCGAGATGCGTACCATAATCATAGGAAAACGGACTACCGACGAAACACTAATGAAGGTAGACTACCCGGCCTATCTGAAGGGCTTGCAAGACTAAATAGGGAAATCACCACACATACGTCGCCACCGCTCCCGCATCCAGCCGATCACCGATCCGCTTCCCTTTATAGTCAATTGAAAAAGCCGCAGGCCCATTCCCATCGTTCAGAACAATCACCACGATCTTACCTTCCGGCGTCCGGAATGCAACATTGGGAAGACTGTCATCTGAATTGCTGGCTATGCGGACCGATCCCGGCCGTACGAATTTGGCCGCATGGGCGATGATATAATAGGCGGGATTGCGGGTGACCTTATCTCCGTCGATGGTGATAGCGCCCAGGCACCGGTCACAACCTCCCCGGTCGGTATGCGGCTTATAAAAAGGATCGGAGGCCAGGTTCCACTCGATCACCGTTTTTGACCAGTTGCGGCTGGCCCCGACGATCAGGTTCCGGACATGCTCCGGGATATCTTTACTGAAATCCCCGGGAGCCCCTACCCACTGCTCCGTGAAATAAAGATTCTTATCCGGGTAAGCTTCATGCACCTGGGACAAGGCTTCAATTTTCCCGCCATATAAATGAAAAGCGGATCCATCGACATATTGACGCGCATCCGCATCGTTTAAAATGGAAATGGGATATTCCGGCTTATCGGCATTATGATCGTAGATAATGATCTTTGTCTTCAACCCGGCCTTGCGGAAAGCGGGCCCCAGCGCGCTCTTGATGAACGCAGCCTGCTCCGTCGCCGGCATCAGCATGCTCGGCTCATTCCCCGGATGCAAAGGCTCATTCTGAATCGTAATAGCGCTGATCCGGATCCCCGCCTTTTGCATTTCCCGGATATACCGGACAAAATACCGGGCATAGACCCCATAGTATTCCGGCAGCAGGCTCCCGCCCCGGCTATCCTGGTTCGTCTTCATCCATACCGGAGGCGACCAGGGCGAACCCAATATTTTGATAGTAGGATTGATCGCCAGGATCTCTTTCAATACAGGGATGACGTCCTGTTTGTCCGGACCCAGGTCAAAATGCGCCAGCGCCGTATCCGTCTGCCCTGCCGGGATATCGTCATACGAAAAGACATGATCGCTCAGGTCGGATGCCCCGATGCTCACCCGCAAATAACTGCCGCCGATCTGCTTTCCCGCCACCCCGAACAGTTCCTTTAACAGGGCCGCCCGCGCCGGAGCGCTCATTTTAATGATCTGCTGGGCGCTGCCGCCGGTAAGGGCCCAGCCCCATCCGTCGATGGACTGGAATGTTTGCCCGGGATCCACCCGGATAACGGCCTCCGATCCTCCCGCCTCTGCGACAGAAGAGGCTTTTCCCGCCCCCGGCTTCCAGTCCAGCGCCTCCTGCTTCCCAAAGAAGACCGACGCGGACGGATCCGTCAACCATTTATTCACTTTACTGCCAGCCACTCCCTGCGAAGCAGCAACCTTGCGCTGCGCCTGCGCCCCGGTGGAACTAATTACAAAACAGGCTGCGATCAGAAGACTTGCTCTAACCGCGATCAGAAGAGGTATTCGAAACGATATCATCACTTGATAATTAGCGTACTGATGGAATGAGGCAGGCTTTCTGCAACAGCCGCCTTGTTTTTAATGTATAAATGATAGGGAAGCGCAGCATCCGTGGTATTCATCACGACGACTACGATACTTCCGTCTTTATTGACAAAAGCCGTGGTTTGTAACTGGGCCCGGTTGCTGGAAGCCGCGATACGGCGGGCTCCCGGATGGACAAACTTTGAAAAATGACCGATATAATAATACGCATTCGTATAGATCAGCTTCCCCGTACGGGTATCCGCATGCACCGGGGCAAAACAAAGATTACCCACGTGATTAGGCCCTCCGTTCTCATCCAGCACGATATTCCAATCCGTCCAGGCCGTGCAGCCATTATTGAAATCATTGATCATTGAATACCCATAACGTTCTCCTAATGACCAGGCGCCCAGGCTGTCATAACTGAATTTTTCCTTGCAGCCTTCCGTAAAGATCAGGTTCGTCGCGGGGAAGGCTTCATGCACCATTTTCAGGTTTTCAAACAACATTGGTCCGCCGGTCCAGGTCTCATACCAGTGGAAACCGATCCCCCAGACATATTTAGCCGCGCCTGCATCTTCCAGGATCGTGCTGGCCCGTTGATAGAGCAGGTCCCTGTTATGATCCCAGGCGATCAGCTTCTTATCGCCCAGCCCCGATTTTTGCAGTGTTGGCCCCAGGAAATTTTTGATAAAGTCCCGCTCTTCCTCCGCCGTATAAATACAGGACTCCCATTTTTGCTTAGCCATCGGCTCATTCTGTACCGTAAGCCCCCATACCGGTATTCCTTTTGCCTCATAGGCCTTGATGAATTTCACATAAAAATTGGCCCAGCTCTGATCGAAAGCCGGTAATAATTTACCACCTTCTATCACGCTGTTATTATCTTTCATCCAGGAAGGAGGGCTCCAGGGACTGACGAACAGACGCAACTTGCCGCCGGCGGCTGCTATAGCCTGCCTGATCAGCGGGATGCGGTATTGCTCGTCATGAGCTACGCTGAAGGTCTTCAGCAGGCTGTCATTCTCTCCGACATAGGAATAGCTTCCGCTGGAGAAATCGCAGCTCTGTATATTCGTCCTCGCCAGGTTATAACCGATGCCTTTGACCGGATCATAATAAGCCGTGAGTAATTCCTGTTGCCCTGCCTTCGGCAATTTGGCAAACGTCTCTGCCGCGGCATCCGTCAGCGCACCCCCGATCCCTATATAAGATTGAAAGGTCCTGGTGGCATCCACCAGGATAAAGGGCTCCGTTTCCAAAGGCTGTTTGTAAGCTGAAAAAGACAGCTTTCCGCTTTCGGAAAGGCGCAGGTCCGACTTATCCGCCGTTGTATAAACAGTGACCGTCTTATCCTGCCCGAAGGCAACGCCCCATAAGGGCGCCGACAAAAATAGAAATAGGATTTTTTTCATCGCCTAAAGGTATTAAATAATCCCGCTTGGAGGTTCAGTCTGTTTTATTCCTGCCTGACCGTTCATTCTATCTTTATTCTTAGTTGCTCCATTCATCTTTATTTACCATTCAGCCATCGCTCAAAAAACTCGTAGGTTCGTAGCATCTGATCGATCCGCTGACGATTGTCGCCGCTGCGGGTGATCTCATGTGTGGCCCCGGGATGACGGACATACTCTACGGGACGACCCAGCACTTTCAGGCTCCGGTACAACATCTCTCCCTGCACAAAGCCGGTCCGGCGATCGTTCTCCCCATGAAATATAATAAATGGAGTGGTGATATTGTCTGCATAAGTGATCGGGGATTCCCGCTGAAGAATAGCTTTTACCTTGGGCTCCCAGGGGTAACCTCCGAAATAATTCGGCACCAGGCGCCAGGCATTGCCCTCCCCGAAGAAAGTAGCCAGGTCATAGACCCCCCGTTGGGCGCAGGCCGCTTTGAACCGGTGGTCATGCCCCACAATCCAGGCCACCAGGTAACCGGCATAGGAGCCGCCGCTGACCAGCAACTTCGAGGTATCGGCCCATTCCTCACCTACGGCCTTATCCAGCGCCGTCAATACATCGCTGGCAGGACCTGTTCCCCAGTCTTCGACATTGCCCCGTAAGAAGTCCAATCCATAACCGCCGGATCCGCGGGGATTACAGTAGACCACTCCATACCCCCGGCTGCAGAAATATTGGAACTCATGCCACATACTGCTTTCACCGGGCCCCCACATGGCCGAAGGTCCGCCATGGATATCCAGTAACAAGGGATATTTTTTCCCGGGGGAATAATTCGCCGGCTTCATCACCCAATACTCGACGGTCATCCCTTTATCATTCCGGAATTCATGCTTCTCCGGCTGCACCAGCTGCTTATTCTGTACCCAATCATAATTGAAGGAGCTGATCCTTTTAGGATTTTGCAAAGCCGCATCCGCCGTATATAATTCGAAAGGATCGTTCACCTCCGTCCGCACGAATACCAGCTTCCCTCCCCGTAGATCATAACTCCCCGTACCACTATTGTAATTGGACAAAGGCTCCACTTTTGTCGAGGATAGATTTGCCCGGTACAAGGGCACGCCGCCGTTGCTCTGCGCCGTGAAATAAATGTATTTTTCATCCGCGCTCCAGGTATAACCGCCCTTGGCGCGGTCGAAAGGAAGCTCTATTCCCGGCGCCTTTTCTTTCAACGGCAAAACAGCCAGTTGAGGCACGGTGACAAAAGAAGTAGTACTATATTGAAAGGCCAGCCACTTGCCAGAAGGCGACAACGTGGCGTTGTTATACACGGTTCCTTTGCCCCCCAACAGCAGACGTAGATTTTTCCCATCCTTATCAGCCAGGTAAATAGAGCTCTCCAGTATCCGGTCGGGATGCTGCGTCGAGTCGATGCTGCCCGTTATCAGCAACTGCCCATCGGGCAGGAAGTCAACATTGGTATAGCGATAATAGCCATAGGTCACCGGCCGGGGTTTCGGGCCGGATCCAGCGCCCGCCTGCGAGCCCGATCCAATCCCTGCCTGCGAGTCGGTTTCCACCCCTGGCTGAACGGCCTGGACAAAATACTGGTTAAAGGACATCTCCGTATTCACCCCTGTTTCATCCTGGAAATCAAGCTTGCTAACCACCTTCGCCTTTTTATCCACGACATCATTGTCCAGGTAGGCCCGGATCTCTGCCATACTGCCATCCGGATCAGCCTTAGCTTTAGACAACTGTAGGGACTCATTCTTCCCGAACCCTGGCTGTTCATAGGACCAGGACGGCACCCGGTGATCCGGGTTCAGCAGGGAATCCTTGATCAGCTCCCTGAGCCGGATATTGGAAGAGAAAAGGATCTCTTTTCCATCGGGTGACCATTTGGGAGTCCCGGCGCCATACTTATAATGTGTGAACTGCGCCGGCTCTCCCCCATCCAGCGATAAAATAAAGACCTGGGGCTTGGTCTCCACGAGGCGCACAAAAGCAAGCTGCCGGCCATCCGGGCTCCAGGCAGGCTGGGAAGAGCTTTCCTTCACCGTGAGCTCCCTGGGTACTGCGCTCCCGTCGGAAGGCGCCAGGTAAATATGATTGACGTATTTATAATCCAGCTTCGAATCGGGATCCGGTTCGATGGCCGTGACCGTGAAAGCAACCTTGTTGCCGTCCTTGCTCAGGGTGACGCCGCCAATGGATTTTATTTTCAGCAGATCCGTTACTCTTACCGGCTCTTTACCTTTCTGGGCCAGCAGGGCGCTTGTCTGCAGCAAAAGCGCCGGTAAAATGATTATCAGCGGAAGCAACAGATAGTTTCTTTTTCTCATGCAATAATTTTAATACCGGAATGTACCAAATCATTCCAATCCGGTAAAAGAAATTACAGGAGAGGCATCAGGGCAATAACAAACTCAGCAAGACAGGTAGGATATCTCATAAGGCGCAATTCTCGTGGTAGTTGACCAACTCGATGGGCCCCTGCTGCATCTCATATCCCTCGTACCGGGCCTGCACCTCATCCAGCACAGCCTCTACTTCCTCTCCGGTCCTGAGCTGGACCCACCTCTTCTGGAAATCCCTGATGCCGGGTAACCCTTTGAGATAACCTGCATAACGGCCCCGCATCTCATGGATTCCCGTGACAGCCCCCTTGCACTCCAGCGACTTTTGCAGGTGCCGCTTGCAGACAGCCACCCTTTCCTCCACCGTAGGCGCAGGCAGCCATTCTCCGGTAGCGATATAATGCCTGATCTCCCGGAAGATCCAGGGGTACCCGATGGCTGCGCGCCCGATCATGATCCCATCCACCCCATAACGATTCTTGTATTCCAGCGCCTTTTGAGGACTATTGATATCCCCGTTGCCGAAGATGGGAATATGGATCCGGGGATTATTCTTCACCTTCCCGATCAGCGTCCAGTCCGCTTCTCCCTTGTACAACTGACAACGAGTCCGCCCATGGATCGAAAGCGCCCGGATACCCGTATCCTGCAATCTCTCGGCGACCTCTTCGATATTTTTGGTCTGATCATCCCATCCCAGCCTCGTCTTCACCGTTACCGGCAGACGCGTAGAATCCACCGCCGCCTTCGTCAGCCGCACCATACGGTCAATATCTTTTAAGACTCCCGCCCCGGCCCCTCTTCCCACGATCCCCTTCACCGGACACCCGAAATTAATGTCCAGCAGATCGGGATGGGCAGCTTCCACGATCCTGGCCGCCATAGACATGCTCTCTTCATCCCCCCCGAATAATTGTATGCCCACCGGACGCTCGCCCGCTAAAATATCCAGTTTTTTACGACTTTTGATAGCGCCCTTGACCAGGCTTTCAATGGAGATGAATTCGGTGTAGAGAAGATCGGCCCCATTGTCCTTGCATACGGTACGGAATGGAGGATCACTTACATCTTCCATCGGCGCCAGTAATAAGGGGAATTCCGGTAATACTATCTTTCCAATCTTTACCAAAGTCAATAATTTTGAGGCCTGAAATTCATTCAGGCCTCAAAATTAGGTTAAAACCTGGTATGATAAGTTCATAAATGCCGGACAACAAAATGCCGGGAGATGACGGGACTATTCGGCGTTTCCAGTACCAATAAATAAACACCATCGGGAATATTGCTCAATGGCAGGGCTAATTGGTTGGGACCTTCCTGAATGAAAATTATTTTTTTCACCAGGAGTCTGCCGGGCAAGTCGTAGACGATCACATTGGTATTGCCTTGCGCTTTCGCACTGGTATAGCTGATATTGATCAGGTTACTGGCAGGATTGGGATACAACGTTAACAGACTGCTATTCCCAACGCTGCTGTCGGCGGGCCGGGTCTTTGCTACTGAGTCTGCTGCCAGTTTCTCCGGAGAGACTGTTAAAAGGGTAGAGTCATTTGTTTCCGCTGTAACGGTGGTGGCGGCTTTGATCGTAAAACCCACGGCATTGGAAGTATATTGCCAAAATTTGCCATCGCCATCGTTGCCTTGCATCACCACATTATGATATCCCGCGACGGGATTGGTCCATTGCGCTATATACGCCACAGAATCGAGCGATACGGACTTTTTGGTAACGGCAAGCCCCGTCATGGATTTTCCATTATCGTAAAACATTACAGCGGAAAGAATATTTGCCGCATTAGGGAATTTCATGCCGGTGGTTAAAATGACGGTGCCCGGATTATTATAATTACTGGTGCTGGTGTCTTTAAGGACCAGGACAGGATCGATCCCCCGTATTTTTGTGGAAGAGACGTGGGTTCTGTAGATATCCTTATGCAATCCGATCCTATTGAGATGCCAGTCGTGGCCACCGGTCTTTTCGAAAGCCCCTACGGACCGCAGAGTATCCAGGCTATAGGGAACAACCCGCGTTGTCATCTTTCCGAACATTTTAAAATTGTTTTGAAAAACAGTTCCCCAGGTAGTAAAAGCCGGTCCCGTTTGCGCATAGACGGCATTCGTTGGCCCGGCATCAGAGAATAATAAATGATCATTGACATTGGACAGGACCCCGGGATTGCCTGCAAAAGCGCAACCGGTCACGGCAGGCCAGATCCGCGACGTATAGCTGACATTACGGCCGGCCGGCCCTACCAGGTCTACGCACTCAGGGTATGCCTTTTTGTAGATGGCGCTGGCATTCCAGATGGTTTGCAAGGAGGTGAAATTCTTGGCGTAGGAAGCATCGGTAGTAGCCTCGGCCATGGTGGTGACCGGGTAGGTACAATTGGTGACAATGCTGTTAGCGCATGAATTAAAATAACCCCAGTGACAAAAAAAGCCGTAGTACAGGTTGCCAAAGATATTGTAAGAAGTGCTGTCGCCCGAGGAATAATTGTCTTCATAGATCCCGACGGCATTAGGAGCATCATGAATATAATTATGACGTACTACATTTCCTCTTTTTCTCCATACATCGGTGCTTCCCCAGGTATAAAAAGCGCCCATGTCAGTGTATTTTTTTACTACGTCATACACTTCATTATACTCTAACACATTATTATTCCCGCCATACGCGACTCCTACATGCGGGCAGTCATGAATTTTATTGTAAGCCACATAGGTTCCGATAGCATTGACTATGTCGACGGCGGCAGAGTAAATAAAAGCCTCCCGGGCATAACTGTAAATATGGTTATTGATCACCTTGTGTCCCGATGATTTCAAAATAAACTGATCGGCTGCGAAGGTAGAGGAGGAAATAATAACACCTCCCGCGCCTACGGAATCAATGTCATTACTTTGCACCGTACAATTGCTTCCATCCGTTATCGTTACCCCATAACCGGAACAATAGCTTATTTGTGTGCCTGCAATGATGATATTGCTGGAGTTATGCAGTTCTATTCCATTGCCGGAACCTCCGCGGACTGCGATGCCTGTAAACGATGTATTGCTTACCCCGGTAATAGAAATGGCGGGTGTCTTGGAATTGCCCGAGCAAGTCAGGGTTCCAGAGGCAGGCACCCACATATATAGCATTTTTGTTTTAAAATTAATGCTCCACTGTCCTTCCGCCGCAATTTCTTCCACGAGGTTCAGTGCACTGTAAGGCTCAGTTCCTGCTGCTATCCTGGTGGGAGCCAGGGTGCCTATTCCTCCGCTAATACCAATGGCCTGCACCACCAGGCTGTCTACCATACTAAGCGACTGTGTTTTGATCACATCTATTAGCCAGGGAGTCTGCCAGTTCCCGCTTAAAAACAGGCCCCCGTCATTAATTGCATTTAACCAATACTTTCCCCTGCCGTCCCGATATTTAAAGCTTCCTCCGGGAACAGAATTGACGCTTCCTCTATTTACTACCTGTCGCATGGTCATGGAAGAAGAATCGGCAGGATAACGGGACATGGGCAGGGGGACTCCATTCCTGTAGAACTTCGGCGTTTTCAGCTTGAAAAGCGAAAATGTCTGGGGCCATTGAGCCGTATCTCTAAGGTTCATAGAGGCCAGGCTCATTTGCATAACCTTGGTCTTGGCCGTAGCGTTAATGATCCGTGCTTTGATAATATCCGGAATGGGGGTGAAATTTGTGCTGGTTAATGAAATTTCTGGCTGGAAAATGGCGCCATAGGGAACGATCGATGTATAGACAACGGGGTAGGCGGCGGACCGGCTATCCGTGGCATCCAGTGTCAATGCCGGGTAAATACCGCTTGCCAGGTAAATAAAGCAGGATTTTTGCGGGTTGGCTTTAGCGACCGCCTTTGCCTGGTCCAGGCTTACCGGCGCGTTTTGGACGTTACCATTTCCTGTGGGAGCGCCATTGGGGGCCACATAGATGTAGATGTTCTGAGCGTAGGCCTGGTAGGAAAAAACGAAAAATAAAAAAAGGAAAAATGTGCTTTTGCTTTTGTTAAAGGAGTAAAATTCTTTTTCCATGTAGGTGAGTTTGGATTTTAGCAATAATTTTATTTTCTTATTATGATTGAACAGAAGGAAAGTACCTGTCAAACGATAAGATTAATGGTAAAAATAAATTCGGCTATTAATAGGCTGCAATCATTTTCGGGCAGTCGTTAGGCGGCGAAATTGTGGAAATAATTCCACAGATGGAATAATTTTATATATGTCACTGTTTATCTACTGGTTCGCAGTAAAAATCGTACCAGTTCTGGTTTAGTAAAATAGAATTTATTCACATCGATATAACTTAATATAAGGGGACGAAGTATATTCCTGCCGGAAGGAAATAAAAAAATAAGGGGAGATGATAAGAAAATCATAAATGGATTCTGGCAGATTTCAAAAAGGGGAGGCAAAAAAAGGAGCCGTATGGAGCAAAAACGATCCACCCCCTGAGGAGCGGATCGTTCATTTAGGTAGTGGCCCGGAGCAGATCTTCCTGTCAGAGGCCACCCCCGTCCCTATCTCGTACCTGCAATAAACAGATAGGACAGGCACATCACAAGCGCCAAAAACGCAATTGCTAACAATATGGTTACACCTGTCTTTCCGGCAAAATTGGGGGCTGTTTCTTCCTTAGGGGCCACCTGGGCAACGCGATTGGCGGAGTGAGTCAATACCTCGGTTTTCATATGGGTGATTTTAATGAAGAAAATACATAATCGTTACTTGTAATATAATAAAGAAATATGGAACTTACAAGCCTGATAATCACCCCATCAGGCTAATTCGCCGTCATTCAATACATTACAAAAAAATAATTAATATTTTTCTTTCGCACCCATACAGGTTTACCCTAGTGCTTTCCACTCATATAGAACACCAACTTCCCCCCATTCATGATCTCTTCATGCGTAATATACCGGCGCGTCAACGGCTGCCCGTTTAACAGCATTTTACGGACATAAACATTTTTATCACTTTGATCCTGCACCTCGACCGTGAAATCCTTCCCATTCTCCAGGTGAAGAACAGCATGGCTGATAGCCGGGCTCCCCAGCGAATACTGATCGGACCCCGGCGCCACCGGATAAAATCCCAGCGTGCTGAAAATAAGCCAGGCACTCATCTGTCCGCAATCGTCATTCCCCCCAAGACCATCCGGAGCAGGACGATATTGCTTCTGCAGGATCATCCGCACCCTTTCCTGCGTTTTCCAGGGCTGGTCGGTCCAGTTATACAAATAAGCCACATGATGCGAAGGCTCGTTCCCATGCACATAATTGCCGATGATCCCATCCCGGGTAATATCCTCCGTCTCCGCAAAGAATTTGTCCGGAAGCTCCATCGTGAACAGGGAATCCAGATGCAGGACAAACCGTTTCTTGCCCCCCATCATCGCGATCAGCGCAGCAGGATCATGCGGCACATACAAACTGTAATTCCAGGCATTCCCTTCGATAAAGCCCTGATCATTCGTACTCAATACATCGAAAGCCTGCTTAAAGGTGCCATCGCTGAGGCGGGGACGCATATAACCGATCGAGGCATCATATACATTGCGATAATTCTCCGAACGCTTTAAATAAGTGGCATAGACCTCCATCCTGCCGAGCTTTTTGGCGGCCTGGGCAATGCTCCAGTCATCATAGGCATACTCCAGCGTCGTAGACACCGAGACCCCATTCGATTCGGCAGGGATATATCCCTTGTCGATATAAACCCCCAGCCCTTCGAAGCTCCGGTGCTGCGAAGTGACGAGACAGGCATCCAGCGCCTTCCCCGCATCGAAAGGCGTATTCCCCTTTACAATGGCATCGGCGATCACGGAGACACTATGATAACCCGACATACACCAGTTCTCATTCGCAGAATTAGACCAGATGGGCAGCATATGCTGCGGACTCTGGTCATAATGCACCAGCATCGATTGTATCATATCCGCATTCCGCCGGGGCTGCAGGATATTGAATAAAGGATGAAGGGCCCGGTGGGTATCCCATAGGGAGAAAGTCGTATAGTTCGTAAATCCATCCGCCTTGTGAATACCCTGGTCCAATCCCCGGTAAGAACCATCCACATCCATGTAGATGGTAGGATTGATGTAAGCATGATACAGAGAAGTATAGAAATTTTGCATTTCATCCTTTCCGGCTTCCACCACGACCTTGCCAAGCTCCTTATTCCACAAAGCCTGCCCGTCCTGCTTCACTTTTTCGAAATCCCAGCCCGGGGCTTCCGTCCGCAGATTCAATAAAGCCCCGTCGGTGCTGACGGAAGACAAGGCGAATTTCAGCTTGATCTTCTCCCCTTCCTGTGTACGGAAATCAAAGTGCATCCTGATCTGCCTGCCCGCTATTTCCGGGAAGTTATGAGCCTGGTCGAATTTCCCCCAGAACCCCCTGTAAACTTCCTTTTTGGAATAATTCTTATTACCGTACTGATAGAATGGCTTCGAAAAGCTCATCGCGAAATACAAGGTCCGGGTCCGGCCCCATCCACTGGTCTGACGGTATCCCGTCACCAGCGTATCATTTTCTATCCGGACAAAGGTCCATACATTCTTGTCCTCATAATTGTATATACCGCTCACCAGGTCGAGGAGGATATGCGCCTGATCGGTCGCCGGAAAAGTATACTGGTGAAAACCGACACGGGTAGTAGCTGTCAGCTCCGCCAGGATATTATAGTCTTCCAGCTTCACCTTATAATAATCCGCCTCCGCCACTTCCGTAGCATGGGAAAAGGCCGACCGGAACCCGCTCCGGGGCTTATCCGCTACGCCAGGATTCAATTTTAGCTCCCCGGTGGTCGGCATCACCAGGAAGTCCCCCAGGTCGGAGTGACCGACCCCGCTGAAATGCGTATGACTGAACCCGACGATCGTTTTGTCATCGTACTGGTAACCGGCGCAATATTTATAGACGTCCGGATTGTATTTTCCATTCTGGTCATAAGGGATCGTATCGGTATCGGGACTAAGCTGCACCATGCCGAAAGGCACGGTGGCTCCTGGGTAAGTATGCCCCATCCGCTGCGTTCCTATAATAGGACGGACATATTGCACTAAATTTTCGGCTGGGCCGGTTTGTGCCCTTAGATGGCAAGGGCTGAAGATCAGCATCGGCAATAAGGCCATGGATAACACTGTACGCGTTTCTTTCATCCTGTATTAATTAAGTATTTGTGGGCAAATATGCAGGCAAATGGCGGATCAAATTGTTAACACTTTTTGAATGAGCGAAATCCTGGGGACTGCTATCGTTTATTCCATTGATAATCAAGTAGTTTAATAAAATACCCTCCTACGACGCTCCGGGCCTGGAACCCGACCTTGCTGCCGTCTGTCGTCTCATGCCAGTCGCTGATAGGGACACGGCTTGGCGTCTCTGTTATATACTTATAGATAGGATCGGTCAGCGCCTCAAAATCTTCCGGCTTGTCCGCCAAAGTAGCCGTCCAGATTACCCAGTCGGATTTTGTATACGTCTTCCGGCTATCCAGGGGCAGGCCGAAATCGTTTTGCCGGGTGCGATAGTAAGCTATTTCCTTTTCATACACTTCTTTCGGAAACAAATGCAGGTTCAACAACTTATCCCATACCAGGTTATACTTCTGGCTCCAGCTGTTCTTATTATCGAAAGTCAGCGCATAATGGTCGCCCGCATCCGCGAGCTTCATCCATTGCCCCGCCAGCCGCCTGGCCAGCGCGGTATATTTTTTAGCTACCGCCGCCTTACCCAGCTTCTCCGCCATCTGTCCGTAACAGCCCAGCGCTACGATCGCCTTGACGGATAAATTGGCATTCCTGGCCAGGTGTCCCGCAAAATCGTCGGTACACAACTGGTTCGTGGGATCGAAACCATTCCCTTCCAGGTACTTTGCCCAGACGCTGAGCGTAGCCCAATGCTTCCGGGCATAATCGGGCTTATTGTAGGCCCGGGCGATCGCCGCCGTCAATATGATCATGTTGCCGCATTCTTCCACCGGCATATCCTCTCCATAGGTCTGCCCGTTGGCCAGCGGATAAGTTCCCAGATCATGCGCGGCAAAAGGCTTCTTCCATTTACCGCTCTCGCTGTAATAGTAAATGCCGTTCAGCATGCCTTTCAGGAGATCAGGATTATAGGCGAGGAATAAGGGAGCCGAAGGATAAGTGACATCTACCGTATTAATAGAGCCATTGCTGAAATTTTCTTTGGAAAGGAAAAGAATCTCTCCTTGCGGGCTCTTCGTAAGCGAATGGGCCGCTATACTTTGACGATAGGCGGCGACGCACAGCTGGGCATAATGCTCACCCCCCGCTGCCATCGCCGTCGCATAGAGCGTCTTATTAAAAGTATCACACCGGGCCAGCACCTTCTCATACCCCTTATAAGCCTGGTCCAGCAGCGCCAGGGGCGATGCCCCCTTCTCCTCCCTCCACCAGGGCCGCAGGTTCTGATGAAAGAACTGTACGCTATACAACTCGTCATAAGCCAGCAACAGCAGCTTTTCCACCGGCTCCTCCCCCACCGCTGCAGCGGGAAAAACCGTATTCAGAAAAAGCTCCCGGCCCGCAACAGGGTCTACCACAGCCGCCGCTCCCATTGCTCCGGAAGTCCCCGTCCCGAATGCCCGTACCGCTTCTCCCCGGGTAGAAATATTTTGCACCGCCCCCTGGGCAACAGGAGCCGCTACATAACAAGTCCCCCAGTCTATGCGAAGGTCATCCCCCTTCTTCTGCAGCACCGGCTGTTCCCTCGTCCCGGCCTCCAGGATCGTTAAAGCACCCGATTTCCTCTTTCGCGCCACCAGCTCCTGGGAAGATTCATTCGCCGCCACAACGCCGGCAACACCGAAATATAACTCCACCGGATGGGTGGACCCGTCATTAGACCTGACCTTAAAAGAAATATAAGAGACCGGCCGGGACATTAACCGGAGATCATTCAGCAACAATGGAGAAGTGAAGCTAACCGAAAGGTCCACCCCCCCGCAGACGAATTGATAAAGGGTTTGTGTAGCATTGACACTAACCCATTGCTGCCCGGCAGCCTCGGACTCCACGGAATCTGCGCCCATCCCCGTTCCGCCAAAGAACCGGTAATTTTTCCCATCTACGCGAATTATTCCCAATAGGGGATTATTTGCCCCGGTCCAGTGCCGGGTATCCGAAGAATTTCCCGCATCACTGAAAGACCAGATGCTGAAATAGGGATCATGCGTGATCAGCGGGTAGGCAGGCAGTTTGTTCAACTGCGCAATAGATTGTTCTGCAATTACCAACAATCCAAAAAATAACACTACATATTTGTTCATATTACTCCGGGATTTTCCACATTAATCAATTCATGGCATGGAATTGGTAAAGTGATTGTCGGCAAAATTAATGAGAGGAAATAAGATTTAAAAAATCATTTCGGCTTATTACTAGTAAAACCAATACGAAATATTTGAAATATTCATTTTTTTAACTATTTTCGTTTCGCTAAGTATCCCCTATCATTTTACCCCAGGTCAAACCGACCAAATCCTTTAAAAGCCTTCGTAGAGTATTCCTCTATCCATCTTGCCATGAACATGCCGTTTTTTTGCTTGCCATCTGAATGATAATTACTGTACCGTTAGATTTATTAAAGAAACCTGTAATATGAGATCTATAGGAAAAGAAGCTTTTCTATGTATTATTGTAATATTATGTCTATCCCTGACATCCTGCATCAATTCGAAAAAAGTAGTCTACTTTAATAATATACAGGATACGACCTTGCAAGCTGCGGGCGTAAGTACTGAATCGGTTATACAAAAAAATGATCTGTTGAATATTACGGTCAGCAGCCTCAATCCGGAAGCTTCTCTTATATTTAATATGCCCAACCAGGCCAATGCCACCAATCCCCTCTCTACCGGAACATCCGGTATCACCGGTGGTTCATCCTCTCAACTTGTAGGTTACCTGGTCAGCGAAGAAGGAACGATCAAATTTCCGATAGTCGGTCCCTTAAAGGTCTCCGGCCTGACAAAAAAACAATTGGAACAACGGATCGCAGACACACTCGCAGAAAAAAAATTACTGATCGATCCTATCGTAAACGTGCGCTTCATGAATTTCAGGGTCACTGTGCTGGGCGAAGTTGGCAAGCCTACCACCTTGAACGTGGCCAATGAAAAAATATCCATACTGGAAGCCCTGGGACTGGCCGGCGATCTTACCATCTACGGTAAAAGGGAAAATGTACTGCTGATCCGTGAAGATGGAAATAAAAAAATCGTAAAGAGGCTCGACCTGACTTCGGAGAGAATACTGACTTCTCCTTATTATTATTTAAAAACCAATGATATTATATATGTAGAACCTAATACGGCGAAGATAGCCAGCACCAGCCGGACCCAGCAATTACTTCCCATTTTGCTGAGCGCTCTGTCTTTTGTCGCGATCATCATCACTTATTCTCATATTAAATAATAAAAACGCTATGCAAGTAACCCACAAAAAAGGCATTGAAGACAAAGGGGGCAACATGTTTAGTGAACTGATGTACCGGTACCTGCCCTACTGGCCACTGTTCCTGATCCTGTTCGTGTTTTGTGTATCCGGAGCCTGGCTCTACCTGCGCTATGCGACACCTATATACGAGACATCGGCTACGATCCTCGTCAAAGACGAAAAAAAGGGAGTAGATGACGCCAACCTGATGGAGCAGCTGGACCTGTTCGGCTCCAAAAAGCTGGTAGAAAATGAGATCGAGGTCATAAAATCGAGGACGCTGATGCATGAAGTGGTAGTGAACCTCTCCCTTTATGCGCCCGTCACTTATAAAGGAAGCATAAAATCCAGGTCAGCCTACCTCTATTCACCCGTTGTGGTCCAGGTAAGGAACCCGGACTCTCTCACGCCTGAGAAAAAAGTTTTTTTCACCTACGACAGCCTGCAAAAAGAAGTGGTGCTGGGAAACCAGCATGTCCCTCTTGGCCAATGGGTTTCCGATAGCCTGAACGATATTCGTTTTATCGCCAATCCGAACTATACTGTTCCGGAAGAAAAAAGACCGCTGTTCTTCTCCCTGGTCGATACCAGAAAGGTTACAGATCAGCTGATCGAAGGAATGAAAGTCACCCAGGCAACCAAGCTTTCCTCTGTCATTAATTTAAAATTAAGAGACGCCGTACCCAAACGTGCCGAAGATGTTCTCAACAGCCTCATTAACGGCTATAACAAGGCTGCCATCAACGATAAAAATGCCCTGGCCTCCAATACGCTCAAATTCATCAACGAGCGCCTGGGCCTGGTCGTCACGGAACTGGATTCCGTCGAACGGGGCATCCAGCGCTATAAAACAAATGAAGGCATCATCGACCTCAGCGCCCAGGGCCAGCTATACCTGGATAATGTAGGCCAGAACGACCAGAAGCTTAGCCAGATCAATGTTCAACTGGCCGTTATGGACCAGGTGGAAAAATACGTACAAGGGAAAAACGATCAGCCGGGCATCGTTCCCTCCACGTTCGGAGTGGAAGATCCCACCCTCACGCAATTGCTGGGTAGATTATACGACCTGGAAGTACAATACGAAGGCTTGCGGAAGACAACGGCAGAAAATAACCCGCTCCTGCTTTCCCTTCGAAATGAGATCGCCAAGATCAAGCCTAATATCCTGGAAAATATCCATAGCCTGCGCCGCAACCTGGAAGCCGGGAAAGGCAACCTGTCCGGCACCAGCAGCCAATATGCCTCTATTCTGAAAAAACTCCCGCAGAAAGAAAGAGGGCTCGTGGAGATCAGCCGGCAACAGTCCATCAAGAATGGCATCTATAGCTTTCTGCTGCAGAAAAGGGAAGAGACAGCCCTTTCCTATAATTCAGCGGTGGCCGATACGCGGATCGTGGATAATGCAGATTCAGGCGTTGACCCGGTAAGTCCAAAGGCCATTCTGATCTACATTATCGCTGTCGTTGCGGCAGTGGGTATGGGCGGCGGCCTTGTCGCTATCCGGGAAGTATTCAATCAGAATATTATATTCCGTTCCGAGATCGATCAATATACCACCGTTCCCGTTATCGGCGAAATAATGCAGGAGGCCTCCGGTAACCCCATTGTAATAGAAGAAGGCAGGAGAACCTTTATCGCCGAACAATTCCGGCAACTCCGGACCTCCCTCGCCTATATCGGCATCAACAACCGGAAAAAGAAAATACTCATTACCTCCACCATCGGCGGAGAAGGCAAAAGCTTTATCTCAGCCAACCTCGCGATCAGCCTGGCCCTGACAGATAAAAAAGTAGTATTGCTGGAACTGGACCTACGCAAGCCCAAACTGAGCAATTTATTTAATGTCAGCCGGACAATAGGGCTTACTAATTATTTCATCGGCAATAAAGACGCGGACCATATTATAAAAAGCACGGAGATCAATAAAAACCTTTTTATCATACCGTCGGGAGCTATCCCCCCCAATCCTTCCGAACTCATTATGAACGGCAGGCTGGAAGAGTTGCTGAAATACCTGGATACCATTTTTGACTATATTATCATCGATACGGCCCCTGTGAGCCCGGTAACGGATGCCTACCTCATTTCACCCCTTTGCGACGCGACCATATATGTCATACGTCATGGGGTGACCCCGAAAATGTTTATTAAGAACATGGACGAGAATACGAGAATATCCACTCTGAAAAATATGGCCATTATTTTTAATGGCGTCAAAAACCGCGGCATAGGCGCCAATGGTTATGGATACGGATATGGATATACCAGTGGCAAAAGCTATGGATATGGAGAGAGTGAAAAAAGTAAGAAGAAAAGAACAAAAAAGAGTATCCCCGGACAGTTATAAGCTGCCCCGAAGGGTACTTGTCGATGTAAAGAAGTCTGCGCTGATCCCCAATGCCACCAATGTGAGTGGATTGGGCGAAGCCTGAAATCTAACGACTGTTTCCCAAGATAACCCGTACTGATTTAAAGAATATACCCCACCCCCCTTGTGCCGTTTGAAAGTTTTCCTGCCAACATCGTAAAGACGTATTGACTGTGCCTGTAGCCTTATTTTATCACGTAAATCAGAGTTTATGAATCAATTGACAAAAAACTGGTATGTCGTGTACACCAAACCGCGTTGGGAAAAAAAAGTTGCCAGACAACTTGAACAAAAGGGTATCGAGCACTATTGCCCCCTGGCAAAAGTTCAGCGACAATGGAGCGACCGCAAAAAGATCGTCCTGGAACCCTTGTTTAGCGCCTATGTCTTCGTCCACCTGGAAGAGACACAACAACTGCCGGTTAAACAAACCGATGGGGTCATGAACTTTGTTTACTGGCTTAAAAAACCGGCCGTTATCCGGGAGGAGGAAATAGACACTATCAAACGCTTCTTGAACGAATATCAAAATGTAAAATTGGAAAAGACCTCGGTAAATGTAAATGATCATGTAAAAGTTATCAGCGGCCCCCTTATGGAACGCCAGGGCAACGTATTGGAAATAAGGAACAAAACGGTAAAAGTATCCCTGCCATCCCTCGGATACAGCATCGTGGCTGAAATTGAAAAGACCAATATTGAAATACTTAACCTTGGCGTCAATACAAACTCAGCACTGGCCCTCTAAAAAATACTTTTTTGTCGAAACGAACGATTTCAAAAAAAATAGTTTCCGTCCCGCTAACCCTCTATAGAAATACCAATGCCTCCATCGATTGGATTTGCAATTGGATCATGGTAAGACACAGGAAAGTTGATTATGACTCCTTTCCAATCATAAAAGGCCGGATCAGACTTTATGGGGAAGGACGCTTTACTTTCGGGAAAGACGTGAAATTCAATTGTTCCCTCCGCTCTAATTTCGTCGGCCTCTTCAAGACCTGCACCGTCGCCGTTCTAAAGAACGCCTCTTTGGAAATCGGCGACTACTCGGGATTCTCAGGAGTATCCATTTATTGCGCCGAAAAAATAAGCATAGGGAAATATGTCAACTTTGGAGGCAACGTCTGTATCTGGGACACCGATTTTCACCCCCTGGACTATGCCGAACGTAGGGTCCATAACATGCAACAGATCAACTCCGCCCCGATCATCGTCGAAGACGACGTATTCGTCGGAGCCAATTCCATTATCCTGAAAGGCATCACGATCGGCGCCCGGTCCATCATCGGCGCCGGAAGCGTAGTGTCAAAAAATATTCCCCCCGATGAAATATGGGCGGGTAATCCTGTAAAATTTATCAGAAAGATTGGTGAAAACAACTAATACAGATCTAAGGGTAAAAAGCTTTCTTGTATTTTTACTGATAGCCATTTCTACCCTGCCCTTCTTCAAACAGAACTTCGGCACATACCTGCTGCTTGGCAGCGTGGTATTTACCCTGAAAGAATTACGCATCCACACAGAGATACTCTTTTTTGTGTTTGCAGCCTTCGCCATCGAGATCTTTCACAATTTTTATTTTGATGTCTACGATATAGCCGTGACAAGACAGTCCATGATCATCATTATCTCTGCCATTTTCCTGATCTATTATATCAAACTTGATTTTTTACCCATCTATATCAATATCCTCTATTATTTTTCTCTCATCAGCTTCGTATTTTTTGCCCTCTATTACGCCGATAGCAATTTAGTCGGCCAGTTTGCCAAGGCAATCCCCTCCACATTTATAAAAACAACCGTCAACTATGGTGCGGAAGTCAACCAGATCAACCCCATCTTTTATAACTTTGACAGCAATTTCCTGGAATTAGGCCGTAATAACGGCCCCTTCTGGGAACCGACCGTATTTGCCACTATGCTGGTCATCGCCCAGATCTTCAACCTTCTTTTAAATAAAACGCTTTTTAATAAAAAAGGGATCGTATTCACGATAGCCCTGCTGACTACCTTCTCCACGACCGGTTTCATGGCCTATTTCTTATTGATCATTTTTTATTTCCTGCTATCGAACAAGATCCGGACCTTCACCAAAGTCATTGCCTTAACGGCTTTTATAGCTCTCAGCGTCGGCTTGTTCACCGCCCTGCCGTTCCTAAGCGATAAGATCGATAATGAAATTGAAAAGACAGACCAGGAAATGGACAAATACGGTGGCGACTCCCGCCTGGCCAGCGCTATAATGGATCTCAAAGAAATGTCTGAAAAAACCACCTATGTCTTATTCGGAAAAGGACATGGCCCGGACCGCATTGCCGGCCCTGATAAGGACGTTCTGCGAAACTGCGGCGATACGGGGCTGCTGATCGAATGGGGGCTGCTTTTTACCATCATTTATCTGGGATTTCTCTTTTATTCGTTCCTGGAATTGGCAAAATTCTTTAATGTCCACTGGGCATTTTCGATTGCATTTACCATCATCATCCTCGTTTTCGGGTTCAGCGAAGCATATTTCAACCTGCCGCTTTTTTATTGCTTTTTATTCTTCGGGTTTATAATCAAACGGTATTATCCGTATAGTCAGCCCGTAAAATCCGAAGAGGAGTTTACAGAATTAGTTATCAGTTAAATTGTTTTCTAATGATCCGGTTCAGCATTCTTATCCCCATTTATAATCGGCTTAATATTACCAAACAAGGGCTTAAATCCCTTTATGAAGCCCTCGGATATTACACGCGATCCGGGAATTCGCAGTGCCGCTTCGATGTCATCGTCATCGATGATGGTTCGACGGATGGCAGTTCCCAATGGATATCCGATAACTATCCGGACGTCTATTTGTTACAGGGCAACGGAGAACTATGGTGGAGCGGCGCTACGAATGTCGGCGCCAGATATGCCATTGAAACCCTACACAGCGATTACCTGTTATTATGGAACGACGACATCGCACCTGACAACAGCTATTTTCTGGAAGTGGAGAAGATCTTTAGCCGTCAGGATATCTCCGGGATCGTTTTCGGCTCGAAAATTTTCGCAGGAACAACAGGAAAAATATGGTCGATTGGCGGCTATTTCAGTAAATGGGGTAAATACGGCATGTACAGGGATCCGGGCGCGAATCCTTCTGCTTTTTTCGACTGCGACTGGCTGCCGGGAATGGGCACGATCGTTCCTGCTTCGGCCATCAGCACAAAAGGACTTTATTGGGATGAAAAACAATTTCCCCAATACCATGGCGATAGCGATTATGCCCTTCGTTGCAAAGAGAACGGTTATCAGATAAAGACCTGCCTGAACCTTGTCCTCTATAACGCCAGCGATAATTCAGGGACAGGCGGATATAAGAACCTTAAAGGCCTCTGGTGGAGCCTGGCATCGATGCGCTCTAACTACAACTTCCGGAAAAGACTTGTTTTTTACAGGCGGCATGCCAGGCAGCCTTTGCAATATTGGGGATTGGCCCACACCTACCTGTTTTTTATCGGCTCTTTTTTCAAACGCAATATCTTCAGGATCCCCACCTTCGCACAGCCTAAGGACTTTAAAAAGACATTTTAATAACATGAATAAATATAAAATATCCCTCCAGATCAATGTCTCGGCCACAGACCTGAATATCTGCCGGAAAATGCTGGAACGGCAGCTCAGTTTTTGGTACGGGGAATTAGAAGAGATCGTCATATCGATCGAATCCAAAAAAAGCTTCGGCAAATTCGCGAAGGACTTCGATAAGAATAAAGATGATCTCATCGCCCTAATAAACCATTACACGACGATCTATCCAAAACTCCGGTATCATTATATCGACTATTCTCCGGAAAGGAACCGCGTCCTGTCGGATTTGTTTTTCAACACGAACCGCACCCCCGAGAAAGACTATCGCGGAAGCGCCTTTTACTCCTACCTGGATGGACTGGCCGTATGCCATAATAAATACATCATTCACATCGATTCGGATATGCTCATTGGAGGAATGCCCGACTCCTGGCTCCAGGATGCAGTGGAACTACTGAATTCGGACAAAAACTACCTGGTCATCAATCCCCTGGCCGGACCACCCGCCGACGATGCGGAACTAAAACAAAAATACCTGAAGAGGCTCGGCAAACATAAATTCCTCTTTGATAAGATGTCGACAAGGATCTTCCTGATCGATATGGAAAAACTCAAGTCCCATAAGATCCCCCTGAAAAAAGTGCGGCTTTCGCTCCGGAATATCAAGTGGTGCATTAAAAATAATTTCCGATGGGGAACTATGGGCCTGGAAGACCTTATTTCAATAATGATGCAAAAGCAAGGGTTATTCAGGGTCGACACCTTAGGTAAGAATGATACCAATACGGCCTTCACCCTCCATCCCCTGATTAAACCGGACCATTATATCCAGGCCATCCCTGACCTGCTGAAAAGAATTGATGCCAACGATATACCCGACTCGCAAAGAGGATACTATAACATTAACAATGATTTCTTTGATTTCAGCAAAGCGCAATAAGGTCTGCATATACCCCAATATCAGCAGGAAGCTGATAGGATCCAACAACCCGTATATCGACCATTTGAAAGAGGCCCTGGATAAAAATGACTTCGAAGTAGACCCCCATACTTCGGACAACGCCTTCCTGGACCTTCTTCGCAATGGGATCTTTTCCGATATCGTCCTCCTCAACTGGATCGAGAACCTCCCTTCCCGGAGAATGGGCCTCTTACAAACCGCCATCATCCTGACCTATCTTCAGCTCCTGAAAATTTGTCGGGTAAAGATCATTTGGATCAAACATAATAAAGTCTCGCATACCCGGAAATGGTTTGCCTTCAGTAAAGGGATCCAACGATTCCTTGCCCGTTGCGCCGATCATATCATCATTCATGGACGGGACGCCGGTATCGCCGATTCACGGAAGATATTTTTCCTTCCCCATCCCAGCAATATCGGGCCGGACGATATCCTGCCTCCTGTACAGGAAGCGACACCCTCCATCGATTTGTTGATCTGGGGCAGCCTCTTACCCTATAAAGGCGTATTGGAATTTCTCCGGTATGCCAAAACGGATCCCCTTCTCGCCAGGCTCCGGATCCACATTGCAGGCCGGGCTGCGCCCGACTACTGGAATCAGCTGCAAACGCATGCCGGAGGGAATACAACACTCGTCAATGCCTACATAGAAGAAAAAGACCTGGAACAGCTCTTTAAAAAATCCAGGTTCATCTTATTCACCTATAACAAGCAATCCGTTATTTCCTCCGGGGTCCTGGTGGACAGCCTGGTAGCCTGTAAAAGGATCATTGCCCCGGATTGCGGGGCTTTCAGGGATATGGCTGAGCAGCAGCAATTCGTCTCCCTGTTCGATAATTTTTCAGAGATCGCCCCCCTCTACCGGGCTAATTATAACAACTTCCATTTGAATTATCAGGAAGTCCGGGAATTTGTGGCACAGAATTCATGGTATAGTATGGGTACAAAAATTAAAGAACTGTCCGGCCTTAAAACCGGCATTCGGCCATCTAATCAAATTGAAATACCTGAAATGCCATGAAACAACAATCTTCAATCACCCTTTTGTTTTTTTTCCTGAGCGCCTTTTTTGTTATCGGCTCGTTATTACCGGTCGACGCTTTTGGACAACCTTCCCGCGTACTTACTTTTTATGTCGCAACTACAGGAAGCAGCAGCAATCCCGGGACGATGGCCAGCCCTTTTCTACGTCCGGAAGACGCCCGCGACGCCATCAATAAAGTTCAAGGCCCCGTGAATGCAACCGTATATATCCGGGGCGGGAACTATCCCTTCACAAAAAGCTTCACCATTACCCAGGACAATGACGACTCCACCCGGCATATCACTTACTCTAACTATCAAAATGAAAAAGTCCGGTTTACGGGCAGCGCCAAACTCGATAACAGTAAATTCACCCTGGTCAGCGATCCCGCCATTCTGAACAGGCTCCCGGCTTCCGCCAGAGGCAAAGTAATGGAGATCAATTTAAAAAATGCCGGCATTACGGATTACGGAAAATGGCAGCCGCATGGCTACAAGATCATCCACCCGGCTCCCCTGGAACTATTCTACAATGAAATTGCTTTGACGGTAGCCAGGTATCCCAATACAGGGTATTTGCCCGTCGGAACGGTGCTGGATCCCGGTACTTCTTTAAGGTATAGGGAGAAAGTAAGCAGGGGCGCTAAATTTATGTGCCCCGATAACCGGATCAATAATTGGAAGACTGCCGACAATGCCTGGATCACCGGCTATTTCTCCTATGGCTACTCCGACGACTACATGAAAGTGGACACCTTTGATTTCGCGAACCATACGATCCGTCTGAAAGATCCATCCGTTTATTCCGTGTTCAGCAGCGATGACGCCAGTAAGGGGGAGCTGAAAAATGCACAGAAAATAAGAGGCTTCTATGTATACAATCTGCTGGAAGAGCTCGATGAACCGGGAGAATGGTACCTGGATCAATCCTCCGGTAAATTATATGTCTGGCCTCCCGACAATACTATTGGCAGCGCAGACATCGAAGTCTCCCTGCTGGAAGACCCGATCGTGGTTATGTCCGGCACCTGGAATACAAGCTTCCGGGGAATCGGTTTTGAATATTCCCGTGGAATGGGAATGTACCTGGAAGGAACCAGCAATACCGTCATCAGCCATTGCAATTTCGATGACCTCGGCACGGTGGGGATCTCCACTGGCAACCAGCTCAAAGATAAGCCGGTACAGTACCGCGCCAAGGCGGGCGGAAATGGATCTGCGCCTTCTAATAAGAATCTTCTGATCGAGGTAAGCAGCATCTGTAATACAGGGACGGGAGGGGTATTCCTGGACGGAGGAGATAAAAAAACGTTGCAGCCCGCTAACAATGTGCTGGACAATTGCGATATCTATAATTATTCCCGGATCAACAGGACCTTCTGTCCGGCAGTAACCATGAATGGAGTTGGCAACCGGATAACACATTGCTATATTCATGACGCTCCCGACCATGCTATCGTATTTTACGGCAATGATCATGTCATTGCCTTCAATCACATAAAGAATGTTCTTTATTATGTGACGGATGCCGGCGCCGTGGGTACAGGAAGAGATCTCGGTTCTACCGGAAATGTGATCAGCAATAATTTTTTCGACAATATTGAAAGCAAGATCGGCTCCTCCATCGCCGCCGTTTACCTGGATGACGGCAGCTCGGGAATGGAAGTTGATGGAAATGTATTTTATAAATCCGGTTCAGCCGGAACCTACCACATGGGCGCCGTCCATGTCAATGGGGGCAGTGACAATACCTTCCGCAATAATTACTTTATCGACTGCGGACAGGCTTTTTCCAATAACCAATGGAGCGATAAGCAATGGAAGGATCTCATCACCAGCGACCAGATTGCTAAAACCTATCGGCCCGGGATCGATATTCGTTCAGATGTCTATGCCCAAAAGTATTCCCATATAGCCCGCCTGATGGATTCCAATACCCTGGCCACCCGGCAGAACTATACCTTTAATACGCTGGTATATAAAGTGGGGGTTTTCTCCACCGGCGCCGGGTACGCCCATAAAAATGTTTTCATGGCGACGGGAGATCCCGGATTTGCCGATCTGAATAAACCTGATTTCACCTTAACAAAGACCCCGGCCGCTCTGCAGCAGTCCGGTGACTGGAAGCCCATTCCCTTCGAGGAGATCGGAATAAAGAAAAAATAAAAGATAAAAGATCAATGGGAAATAAGACAATTAACTGGCCGTTGGAACAACCTATCGTTTTTCTTAAAAACTTCCTTAACAAAGGACATTCGCGTAGTGCCAATGCAAAGAAAAATATCCTTACCTCCTTCCTGATCAAGGGATGTAATATCACCATAAGCCTGGTCCTGGTGCCCCTGACCATACATTACGTTAAACCAACGCAATACGGTATCTGGCTGACATTAAGTTCGATAATCGGCTGGTTCGGTTTTTTCGATATCGGATTGGGCAACGGCCTCCGCAATAAATTTGCGGAGGCCCTGGCCAAAGGTGAACACGAGGCCGCCAGGATCTATGTCAGCACCACGTATGCCATTCTGACGATTATTATTTCGGCAGCCTTATTGATCTTTTTTTGTATCAATCCTTTTCTTAACTGGTCAAAGATCCTGAATTCCCCGCCGGACATGGCCCACGAACTGAGCATCCTGGCCATGATCATTTTCGTGTTCTTTTCCATTCAGTTCGTATTGCAGCTGATCACCACGGTGCTGACCGCCGACCAGCAGCCTTCCAAAGCCGCTCTTTTCAACTTTTTTGGAAGTCTCTTTTCTTTGACGGTAATTTTTATCCTTACCAAAACCACTACCGGCAACCTGATCTACCTGGGATTAAGCCTGGGCCTTACACCGGTACTGGTGCTTTCCGCCTCCAGTCTCTGGTTTTATTCCCATAAATACAAAAAGTATGCGCCTTCCGTTAAATACGTTGATTTCAAATTTGCCCGCAGCCTAATGGGCCTGGGAGTGAAATTCTTTATCCTTCAGATTGCCGTGATCGTTTTATATGAGTCCAGTAATATCATCATCTCCCAGCTTTTTGGCCCGGCACAGGTTACTCCTTATAATATCGCCTACAAATACTTCGGCGTTATTCCCATGGTCTTTGGCATCATCATGACACCTTTCTGGAGCGCTTTTACAGAGGCCTGGACCAAAAAAGACTTTGACTGGATAAAAAATACGATGAAGAAATTAAACCTGATATCCATATTGCTGATCATTGTTACCATGTTCATGCTTGCCTTTTCAAATTTCGTTTTTAAACTATGGGTTGGGAAAGATGTGACCGTTCCCATCAGTATCTCTATTGTTCTGGCCGCTTATTTTATTATCAATGCCAGGCAGATGATCTATATCTATTTTCTCAACGGGATCGGAAAGATCAAACTGCAGCTTTATTCAGGCATTATCGGAATGATTGTAAATATTCCCATGGCCATTTTCTTCGGGAAGAAATTCGGCGTGGCCGGGGTTGTATTATCCACGGTCATATTGAACGGTATAAATATGATCTGGACGGTCATCCAGTACAATAAAATAATAAATAACAAAGCAACAGGAATATGGAATCAATAAGCGGCGTCGCCCCCATAACCGCACATAACAGGCAGATTCCCACCCAAAACCAGCCGTTGAAGAAAATCAAAATATTATGGTTTACCAATACTGCGTCCCTGGCCGCCGGTCATCTCGGAATGAGCACCGTAGGCGGGGGCTGGATAGAATCCCTGGAAGAAAGGATAAAGGGCTATGAGAATGTCGAGCTGGCTATTGCATTTAACCACGGTAAAAAAAGCATTGAAAAATTCACACACGATAAGACTACTTATTATACGGTACCTGACAAAAGGTCAAGGATCAAGACCTTCACCGACAGACACCTGAATTCGTTTAATGATGACCAGTTGATCGGTTCCTGCCTGGAAATAATCAATGATTTCAAGCCGGATATTATAAACATATTCGGTACGGAAAAAGGGTTCGGATTGATCAGCGACAAGGTCGACATGCCCGTAGTAATACATTTACAGGGAATCCTGACTGTTTATGAAAAGAAATGGTTTTCTGCAGGCATTGATAAACTCACCTTATTCACCCGTTCGGATCTCAAAAGCCTTATAAAAGCTACCACCCTCCTTCATAATTATAGATATTTCAGAAAAGGCGCCCTCCGGGAACAACGCATCTTTGAAGGGTGTAAGTATTTTATGGGGCGCACGGATTGGGATAAAAGGATCTGTGCCGTTCTCGCCCCCCAAGCCGGATATTTTACCAGCAATGAAATACTGAGAAAAGAATTCTACCTGAACACCTGGAATAAAAAATCAACAGGCAAAAAAATATTTATTTCTACCATCCAGCCGACTATTTTCAAAGGACTGGAAACCGTCCTGGAATGCGCCATCCTTTTAAAGGAATTAAACAAATTCGATTTTGAATGGATCATTGCCGGCATCTCCGGTGAGGATAGGATCGTCAAAATATTTGAAAAAAGGGCGGGGAAGAAATTCAGGGACTTCAACGTTACCTTAACAGGGAAATTAAAGACGGAAGAGCTGCTGAAAAGAGAATTGAATGCGGATATCTTTATCCACCCCTCGCACATTGATAACAGCCCCAATAGCGTATGTGAAGCCATGCTCATCGGTATGCCGGTCATTGCAACCTTTACCGGCGGTACCGGCTCCATGCTGACAGATAAAACAGAAGGGATCCTGATACAGGACGGAGATCCCTATGCAATGGCCGGCGCCATATTGGAATTAGTTAAGAACCCGCATTATGCTGCTGAACTTGGGCAAAATGCCCGCGATTGCGCCATGAAAAGACACGACCCGGATGAAATAGTTAATACCCTGATTGCAACCTATACACAAATAATGGCCGCCGCTCACTAATAAGCGATCCCCACCCGGCTAATTAGAATACAAAAAAATAAATTCATGAAGTCCCCAGAGCTGAATTACGCTCCGATTCTCCTATTTACCTATAAACGACTGGATACCTTAAAAAAGACAATATCCTCTTTACGGGAAAATAAACTGGCCGCTGAAAGCGATCTGATCATTTTCTCCGATCAGGGAAAGTCTCCTGATGACAAAACGATCGTAAAGGAGGTAAGGGATTACCTGCGAACGATCGACGGTTTTAAAAGTGTCACCATTCACGAATCCCTAAAAAATAAAGGACTTGCCAATTCCATCATACAGGGAGTTACGAACATTATAAATACTTACGGGAAAGTCATCGTGCTGGAAGATGATCTGCTGACAACCCCTAATTTCCTCACTTTCATGAATGCCGCCCTCGAAAAATATGAGTCGTATAAAAAGGTGTTTTCCGTTTCCGGTTATTCATTCAATCTCGGCGAACCTGATGCCGGGCGTCATCCCGATGATGTTTATTTTGTCACCCGCGGATGGTCCTGGGGCTGGGCGACCTGGAGGGACAGGTGGACGGACATCGATTGGCAAATGAAGGATTATCCGGGCTTTGCAACCAATTTCACGGAAAGAAGAAAGTTCGCCCAGGGCGGCTCCGATCTGAACCTCATGCTGAAAAGACAAATGGAAGGCAAGCTGGACTCCTGGGCGATCAGATGGTTCTATCATCAGTATAAGGTGAACGGCCTGACCTTGTACCCGATCTTATCCAAAGTCTATAATGACGGATTTGACGAACTGGCCACTCATACCCGGGGTTCGAACCTCCGATACAAGCCTCTGCTGGACCAAACTTCAGCGCATAATTTTTCTTTTCCCGGCCAGGTTGCAATCGATCCCGTCTATCATAAAAGATTCAGGAGTAAACTAAGCATAAGGGCCAGGATAATTTCCAAATCTCAAAACTTACTGAAAAGACTACTAAAATAATACACTGGCATGATCCGATTTCTGAAAAAATTAAGAGATCTCTACTTAGTGAAAATAAAATGGCGGAATTATGAAATAGGCGAAGGATTCCATGCTGGTACACGGGTAAGATTGTGGGCCAGGAACAAATTGGTGATCGGAAAGAGCTTTTATATCGGAAGGGATTCGCAGATAGAAGCTGATTGCATCATTAAAGACTATGTAATATTCGGCAATAAAGTGGCTATAGTCGGGAAGTATGACCATTTTTTTCAGCAGATCGGGGTTCCTGTCAGGCTGGCTTCGCAAATACGGGACAAGGATTATAGCTGGAAGGGACTCGGCGAGATTACGGAGATCGGAAACGATGTCTGGATAGGTTACGGGGCGATTATTATGAGCGGCGTCAGTATCCGTGACGGCGCTGTCATTGCGGCGGGATCGGTCGTGACGAAGGATGTGGAGGCTTACAGCATCTATGGCGGTTGCCCGGCAAAAAAACTCAGGGATAGATTTGAGAACGAAGAGGATCTGAACAGGCATGTACAGTTACTGAAGGCTAAGTATAATTTATAAGGTTAAAAATCACTTTATGCAAAAACAACTTATCAGCATTAACATCAACACGGGCACCTACCGGAATTTCGTCAACGAACTGGTAGAAATGTCCGGGAAAACCTCTTCTTACACCTGTATCGCCAATGTACACATGCTGGTAGAAGCATACAGCAACGCGTCTTTTGCCAGCATTGTGAACAATGCTGACATGATCACACCGGACGGAATGCCCCTTACCTGGGGGCTCAAGCTGTTACATGGCGTCAGGCAGGACCGGGTGGCCGGCATGGACCTGCTGCCGGACCTTTTAAAAGAAGCCGAACAGAAGTCGATCCCGGTATATTTTTATGGCGGCACCGAAAATATGCTGACCCGGATCCGCGAAAACATACCCTCCCGCTACCCCGGCCTGCAGATCGCAGGCATGTTCAGTCCCCCTTTCCGCGAATTAACGACGGCTGAAGTCGAACTGACCGCCCAATTCGTCAACAACTCGGGCGCTAAGATCGTTTTCGTCATCCTCGGTTGCCCCAAACAGGAATTGTGGATGGGCATGATGAAGAACAGGATCAAGGCATCCATGATCGGGGTCGGCGGCGCCTTACCCGTACTCCTGGGCATCCAGAAAAGGGCCCCCCTGTGGATGCAGCGCAATGGACTGGAATGGCTCTACCGGCTCTGCCAGGAACCCCGCAGATTATTTAAAAGATATGCGGTCACGAATTCCATTTTCCTTTTTTTATTAGGTAAAGAATTTGTCAGGATAAAAATATTCCGGCAAAAAGGGACTACGTTCTCCTTAAAGAACCTGGGAGATAACTAATCTCATTTTGCCTCCACCTCCCAATCGCCATATCATGAATACAATTCGCCTCTTTTTATTCGTATTTTTCCTGGAGCTCTGTTGCACCGGGCTCCATGCCCAGATAGAGACCAAAGAGACCAGCAGCTATCATGCATCTCTCGAAACCCAGGGAGTGCTGACTACAAAGAATTATGTCCCCTTCTGGCTCCGTTCCAATCAATTCGGCAGCGTTCCCCTTCCCGGCACCTCCGGCAGTTTCCTCATAGAAGGATATGCCAAACTAAAAGTCAGCATATTCGAACTCAAAGCCGGCCGCGCCAAAGAGATCATGGGACTGGTGGATACCTCGCTCTCCTCCGGCGCTTTTGCCGTCTCCGGCAACGCCCTGGGTATTCCCAAAGTACAAATATCGATCCCGGAATATTGGACCCTGCCTTTCTTCGGGGACCTTTTTTCCGTTAAGGGGAATTTTGCACATGGATGGCTCGGAGAACAACCGATACGGACTAGCCCGCTCGTTAAGCAGGCAAATACCTATTTTCATCAATCTTCTCTTTACGTCCGGCTGGGAAAGCCGGACTGGCGCCTGCATCTCTACGGCGGATTTAACCACCAGGTATACTGGGGCCACGAGAAAGAAATTAACGGAAAGTCCTACCAGCTTTCGACTTTTAAGTCATTTGAGTACGTAGTGCTGGGAAAGACCTACCAGGGGTCCAAGGTCGGCAACCATCTTGGGTCCGTCGACCTGGGTATGGAATATGAATTCGGGAACACAAAGCTGTTCCTATACCGCCAGAACTTTTATGACGAGGGTGCGCTTGCCAAATTAGCCAATATAGCCGACGGGTTGAACGGAATAAGCCTGTTGAATGAACGTCCCCGCGAAAGCAGCTTCCAGTGGCACCGACTGCTTTTAGAGCTTTTCTATAGTAAGGATCAGGCAGGGTATCCTTGGTCGATCCGCACCAAATCCGGTGACGAGAATTATTATAATAACTATCAATATTCCCATGGATGGTCCTACAAAGACCAGGCCCTCGGCAATCCATTGATCACCACCTACCCGATGGCAAGGGCCGGACTGCCCAACGATCCCTCGGATTATTTTAGCAATAACAGGGTGGTGGCCTTCCACGCAGGCATGGAAGGTTACCTGGACGATTATCAGTTTACCGCCAAAGCTACCTATTCATTCAATTACGGCACTTTTGGCACCAGCAAATGGGGATATTCGACAGGCAACAGTTTTCATCCCCCCGACTATGGCATCTGGAAAGAAGTGCGGCAGTTTTCCACTTACCTGGAAGTGCAACGGGGATTCAATAATGGCTGGCAGGCAGGTTGCGTCGCAGCCCTGGATGCCGGTGACCTGCTCTATAATTCCTCAGGTCTTATTCTGAAATTAAAAAAATCATTTTAATCGATCATATAGAAGTCGAAACCTTAATTACAACTTTAACATTATGAACAGTCGTTATATCAATCTATTCAGGCCTTTTTTCGTCTGTGTCGACCTGCTGGCGCTCAACCTCGTCCACCTGGTGCTCATGGACTCCATGCACCGGATCCGGGTAGACACCGGCTCTGAGTATATCGTACTCTTTATCGTAGCCAACATGTTATGGCTTATATCGGCCTACAGCACCGCCCTCTATATCGACACGAGCAACCCCAGTTTCGAACGGTTTACCAAACGGACGGTAAAAAGCCTGGTCCTCTTTTTCATCGGTATGGTGATCTTTATCTTCTTCTATCACTATCCGTTCTCCCGCTTATTCATCCTGCTGAGCTTTGCCGGTTTCAGTGCGATACTGGTGGTCGCCAGAGCCTTGCTGATGGGAGCCTCTTTCTATATGAATAAAGTAAGCAAGGTGGGCAAAAAAATTGTGATCGTGGGATACAATGAAGTGGCCAGGAAACTGGCGTATAATTTTTCCAACCAGAAAAGGAACCTGATGGTGGAAGGATTCTTTGAAGACAGGGAACTGGTGAACGAACTATCCTCCCTCCCCATCATCGGCAATATCGATGAATGCGTCTCTTACGCCGTTAAGAACAATATCAATGAGATCTATTCTACCATCTCCCCGGAAAGGAACACTTCCATTTATGAAATGGCGCATATAGCTGAAAAATCGTTGATACGCTTTCGGTTCGTTCCGGATTTCAAGCTCTATGTGAACCGTAAAACACATATGGAATACCTGGACGAGCTGCCCATCCTCTCCCTCAGGTCCGAACCCCTGGAAGATGTCTCGAACGGCGTGAAGAAACGCGTCTTCGATATCGTATTCAGCCTGCTCGTCATCGTATTCCTGTTATCCTGGCTGGTTCCCATCCTGGCCCTACTGATCAAGCTCAATTCCAAAGGCCCCGTATTCTTTGTACAGATGCGCTCCGGAAAAGACAATAAACAATTCCGCTGCTTCAAATTCCGCAGCCTGTCCGTGAACGGGGAGGCTCATATCCGGCAGGTCACCAAAAATGATACCCGCATCACGCCTTTAGGCAAATTCCTCCGGAAGAGCAACCTGGATGAACTGCCGCAATTCGTCAACGTATTGATGGGCGATATGTCCGTAGTCGGCCCCCGCCCCCACATGCTGCTGCACACGGAGACCTTTTCAAAGCTCATGGAAGAATACATGATCCGCCATTTCGTCAAACCCGGCGTTACAGGATGGGCCCAGGTAAATGGGTTCCGTGGAGAGATCAAGCAACCCGAGCAACTGCGTAAAAGGATCGAGTACGATATCTGGTATATGGAGAACTGGAGCCTGTGGCTGGATCTCCGCGTGATCTTCCTCACCGTCTATCGAACCGTCAAAGGCGATAAGAACGCCTACTGACGAGAGTCCGATTGCTTTCCACCTACGGGGGTACTGGTCGCGAGAGACCAGTGCCCCCGTTTTACTTTCTCGCCGGTAATTTCCTGCATTTTACCGCCATTCCCGCCGGCTTAATCGAATCCTCCTTCTCCCCAGTCTATATTTTGCTATTTTTACACTCGTTTCCGGCAGAGAATCTGCCGGAAACGAACATATAAGAATAAGTATGAATAAGACTAACAAGCCCCCCGGCATCTTCTCTCTCCTGACACCTTACAGGGGATTGATCGTCCTTTTGCTGGTCCTGGCCCTCTTAAGCAACGGCATTAACCTCATCGTGCCCAAGATCATCTCCCATGGCATCGATGCCTTTATCGGGAATAAATTCGATATGCATCGTATCGTCTGGCAGTTCCTGGCGGCAGCCAGCTTCGTTTTCATCTTCGGCTACCTGCAGGGCCTCGTCCAGACTTATGCCTCGGAGCGGGTGGCCCGGGACCTGCGCACACGCCTCGCTGAAAAGATCTCCCGGCAGAGCTATGCCTTCCTTCAGACCTCCAACCCCTCCCGGCTGCTGACGAACCTGACGGCTGATGTGGATTCCATAAAAATGTTCGTTTCCCAGGCGATCGTCTCCATCGCTTCCTCCCTGTTCATCATTATAGGCGCCAGTATTCTATTACTTTCCATCAACTGGAAACTGGGTCTGGCAGTCATCACCATCATTCCCATTATCGGCGGAGCCTTCTTCATCGTGCTGAAGAAAGTGCGGGTGCTCTTTATGAAAGCCCGGGAAGTCATCGACTGGCTGAACAAAGTCATCAATGAAAGCATCCTGGGAGCAGCTATGATCCGGGTTCTCCATTCACAGCAACGGGAATATGATAAATTCATAGAGGCCAACGCCAAGGCCATGGGTTTCGGCCTCCAGATCTTAAAACTGTTCGCGGCACTGATCCCCGTCATTATCTTCACCGCTAACATGGCCTCCCTTACTATTCTGGCTATGGGCGGCCATTTTGTGATCAATGGGAGTATGACCCTGGGCGATTATTCCGCTTTTTCCAATTACCTGGCCATGCTGATCTTCCCCATCCTCGTGATCGGCTTCATGAGCAATGTGATCGCACAGGCTACGGCCTCCTATCAACGCATTACCGGCATCCTGAATGCGCCGGACCAGGTTGATACCGGTACCCTGAAAACAGCATTGAGGGGTGATATTTCCCTGAAAGACATCTCCGTCTCCTACGGAGAAAAAATGGCCCTGAAAGATATCTCCTTCTTCGCCCCTGCCGGTTCCCGGACGGCTGTCATCGGCCCTACCGCTGCCGGTAAAACGCAGTTGCTCCACCTGCTCACCGCCCTCATCCGGCCCAACTCAGGCAGCATCGAATTCGACGGACAGCCCATCGACCACTACGAAAAAGAGACCTTCCACCGGCAAATAGGCTTTGTCTTCCAAGACAGCATCATTTTTAATATGAGCATCCGGGAGAATATCGCCTTCAGTGATACGGTAACGGATCAATCCCTGGAAAAAGCCATCGCCACCGCCGAGCTGAAAGATTTTATCGACTCCCTGCCTGAAGGACTGAATACCGTCGTTTCCGAAAGAGGAAGCAGCCTTTCGGGAGGACAGAAACAACGCATCATGCTGGCCCGGGCCCTGGCGATCAATCCCCGTGTCCTGTTGTTGGACGATTTCACGGCCAGGGTGGATAATAATACGGAACAGAAAATACTGGAAAATGTCAGTAAGAACTACCCGGGTATCACTTTGCTGTCGGTCACGCAAAAGATAGCCGCCATCGAACAGTATGAACAGATCATCTTGCTCATGGAAGGTGAAATGATCGCATCCGGCACACACTCAGCACTCATGCAGACCTGTCCGGAATATGTACAAATCTATAACTCACAACGTAGCACCAGTCATTATGAGCAGCACGAATTACAATCTTAACGACCTGGCCGGGCAACAACCCAAAAGCTCCACCTGGTCGGCCCTTCGCAAACTGGTGGGACTCCTGCCCGAACAAAGGAGCAAACTGGTCCTTGCCATCGGCGCCATCCTGATCAACTCGGTGCTTAGCTTACTGGCCCCCATGATCATCGGCCTTACGATCGATAAATTTATATTGACGAAGAACTACCACGGCGTATTGGTCAATTGCGGCCTCCTGCTGGTCATCTACCTCGTAGCCCTGGTCACGATCTACCTGCGGACCGTGCTGATGGGCGGCTTCGGACAGAACCTGCTGTTTGCCCTCCGCAACGCCGTTTTCAACAAACTACAGGAATTACCCGTGGGCTTTTTTTCGCAGAATAAGGCCGGAGACCTTATCTCCAGGGTCAATAACGATACGGATAAGATCAACCAGTTCTTTTCCCAGTCCCTGATGCAATTCGTATCCAGCCTTTTTCTCATCACCGGCGCCGGTATTTTTCTGCTGGTCCTGAATTTTCGTCTCGGCCTGGCTACGCTTGTCCCCGCCCTGCTGCTGTGGGTCTTTACAAAATTCGTCTCTCCCTGGGTGAAAAAAAGGAATGCCCTCAGCATGAAAAGCACCGGCAGCCTCAGTTCGGAAGTACAGGAAAGCCTGAATAATTTCAAGGTCATCATCGCCTTCAACCGGCGGGATTATTTTGTTCAGAAATTCAATGAGGTCAACCGGCAGAATTACTCCGCCTCCGTAAAAGCAGGCATCGCCAATAATGTCTTCATGCCGGTATCGGGCTTCGCCTCCAGCATGGGACAGCTGGTCGTCCTGTCTTTTGGGATCTACCTGATCTCGACTGGGCATTTTACGGCAGGCTTCCTCATCAGTTTCTTTTCCTATGTCAATAATTTTTATGACCCTTTACGGCAGATGGCAGCCCTCTGGGCCAATTTCCAGATTGCCCTGGCCGGGTGGGACCGCATCTCCCAGATCCTGACCCTGCAGTCCGACTTGTCGACCCTGCCTCTTGAAGCCACCGGCGACCGGCTTCCGGCCATCGCTCCGGGCATCGCCGCCTCTCCCGCAGCCCTCCTGGAATTCCGCGGCGTATCCTTCCACTATCCTGACGGCACAGAAGTGCTGCATAACAACAGCTTCCGGCTGGAAAAAGGAAGGACCTACGCCCTGGTAGGTCCCACCGGAGGAGGCAAGACCACCACGGCCTCCCTCATCGCGCGCCTCTACGACCCCACAGCTGGTAAAATATACCTGGACGGGAAAGATATCCGCTCCTACAGCGCTCCCGAAAGATCCCGGAAGATCGGCTTCATCCTGCAGGAACCCTTCCTCTTCTCAGGCACGGTAAGAGACAACCTTTTATATGGAAATGAACAATATAAGGATTACTCCAATGAACAACTGGCAGACGTGATCCATGCGGCTAACCTGGAGACCCTGCTCACCCGCTTCGACGCAGGACTCGATACGGATCTCTCAGCCGGCGGCGATGGCATCAGCCTGGGGCAAAAACAGCTGATCGCTTTCATGCGGGCCGTCCTTCGCAACCCGGAATTGCTGATCCTGGACGAAGCCACCGCCAATATAGATACCGTCACGGAGAGAATGCTGGAAGACATCCTGCAGAAACTGCCGGATACCACTACCCGCGTCATCATCGCCCATCGCCTGAACACCATCGAGAATGCCGATGAGATCTTCTTTGTGAACTCAGGCACCATCACCCGTGCCGGCAGCCTGGACCAGGCCGTCGACATGCTGCTGCACGGAAAAAGAGTGAGCTGACCGCCGATCCTTCCATTGCCCCGAATATCAGTCTGCGGGACGGCTTATAGCTATTTCCCGGCATGCTACAGGATTTCGTCAGAATATGCCGCTATTTTACAGCCTTAATTCCTGTAAATTCTTTTCATGAAGGTTCTGTATGTGCTGCTTGTTTTATTGAATTGTTCATTGATTATCCGAGCCCAGCAACCCGCATCCTCCCCGACCGGCAATGCCGCCGCTAACGCCGGCAATAAATATAAGATCACCGGTAGGATCATCGATTCCGTTTCCCAAAGCCCCGTAGAATATGCTACCATCACCCTGTATGCACAGCATAACACCCGGCCTGTGAACGGCATTACAACCGGCCCCAAGGGAACTTTCGCCCTGGAAGCCCTGGCTCCCGGCAATTATACCCTGACTATCGACTTTATCGGCTACCAGCCCCGCTCCTTCGGCCCTCTCACCCTGGGGGACAAACTGCCGGCCCTCTCCCTGGGAAACATATTGCTCGCTAAAAAAGCCCAGGACCTGGCCAGTGTAACGGTGACGGCCACCCGGGGACTCGTGGAGAACAAGATCGATAAAATGGTTTATAACGCCGAAAAAGACATCACCTCCCAGGGTGGCGTAGCGACCGATGTCCTGAAAAAAGTGCCGATGGTATCCGTGGATGTAGATGGGAATGTGCAGCTGATGGGAAATGCCAACGTCCTTTTCCTCATCAATGGCAAGCCCTCCAGCATTTTCGGCAACAACCTCGCCGATGCCCTCCAGTCCATCCCCGCCAGCCAGATAAAAAGCATAGAAGTCATCACCAGTCCCGGCGCCAAATATGAAGCGGAAGGTACGGGAGGTATCATCAACATCATTCTAAAGGAGAACAAACTCAGAGGGATCAATGGAAATATCAGCCTCACCGGGGGCAGCCGGCTGGAAAATGGCTCGCTGAACCTGAATGCACGGAAAGATAATTTTGGCATGAATGCCTTCTTCAGCGGGAATGCACAATTAAACTCCACCACCAACAACAGTTCCGACCGGCTTTCGCAGGATACTTCCAATAATACAAAGAACCGGCTTCTCCAACAGGGCAACAGCACTTTTAACCGGCATGGCTATCAATCGGGATTGGGTTTCGACTGGGGCATCGATCATCGCAACAATCTTTCCGGCTCTTTAAATTATAATAATTTCGGTAATCGCAGTCATGGCCTATCCCAGCAGGAACAGGCCCAATATGCAAACCCCTCGGGCAATACCCTGTCCGATGTATTCAGCAGCATCTATTCCCAAAACCATTTCCAGGGGCAATCCCTGGATTGGTACCTCAACTATAAAAAGACTTTTGCAAGGGATGACCAGGAACTCAACATCGCCGTCCAGCAAAGCCTCGGATCCAACAACTCTTTCTATAGCCAGGATCAGAGCCTACCCTCGGGCGATAGTGTATTTGCCGGCTCTTATAGTAACAACAACGGGAAGGACCATGAGACTAATTTCCGCCTGGATTATGTCCAGCCCCTGAGCGAAAAAGTGAAGCTGGAGACGGGCGGAAGGGTGCAGATCCGCAACATTACCAGTGTTTCCGATGTCTATTCCCTGAACGCTTCCTCCCCGGGCGGCTCCGCTTATTTCCATGATACCTCCCAGTCGAATTCGCTTACCTATGACCGGCACGTATATGCCGGCTACGCCTCCCTCACCTTCCCCCTTTTCAATTGGCTGGATGTGAAAGGAGGCCTGCGCTATGAACGTACGGAGACGAGTGCAGGCTTCTCCAAAGCCGCCGCCACCAGCATCCCGGGCTATAATACCTTTGCCCCCTCCCTGATCCTCTCCCATAGTTTTGCGAACGAACAGACCCTTAAAATCAGCTATGCGAAAAGACTGCAACGACCGGACTACCGGTCTTTGAATCCTTTTGTCAATGCCAGCGATCCTAAAAATATAACCACGGGCAACCCCTATCTCGCCCCGGAGATCGCCCATAATATCGACCTTACCTATAGCAAATCTTTTGATAAAGGGAGCGCCCTCAACATCGTCCTCTTCTATCATCGCTCCGACCAGGACATACAGCCCTATATTACTTATTATCCCAGCTATATGATCGGCGATTCGACTTACACGAATGTGTCCGTCAGTAAACAGGTGAATATCGGGTCTGAGAATAACTATGGGTTGAATATCTATGGATCCGTCCCCCTGGGACCTAAGCTGAATCTCCGCAGCAATCTTGCCTTTTTTGACCGTTATATCACTACGGGCAGCCTGAGCGGACAATCCATCACCAGCTTCAACTACCGGGCGAATATCAATGCCACTTACCAGGTCGGCAGCACCCTGGTCCTGGAATTCTTCGGCAATTTCAATTCGGCCCGCAATGAAATACAGGGAAGATACCCCTCCTTTACCAGCTATAATTTTGCTTTTCGCAAGCAGGTCTGGAACAAAAAAGGCAGTATCGCTTTTACTACGACGAATCCCTTTGCTAACTACGTAAATCAGGCCACAGCAGTAGCAGGCCAGAATTTTACACTGAACAGTCTCCGGCAGGTGCCCTACCGCTCCTTCGGCATCAACTTCACCTATAAATTCGGCAAACTGGAATTTAAAAAAGACAAAGAAGATTCATCCAAAGACCTCCCCGATCCCGGCGGGAGTAATTGATCCGCCCGGAATATCTGAGCGTAATCCCTTATTGCTGTTCATAGCGCTTGAAATATGCGTTTTTTAGGTTAAATTGTTGGTACAATAACAGACCTGCTATGAACACGATCAATCCATCGATAGAGCCATCCCTTGCCGGGCAGCAGTCACCCCTTACCAGTGTCTCCCGGGCCGATGTCCACACCGCCGCCGTCCCCGCCTATAAATATGGCATCCTCCAGAACTTCATCAACGGACAGTTCACCCCTGCCTCCCATACCCGAAGCATCCCGGTGATCTCTCCCATCGACGGAACGCCACTGGCTGAAATGCCCTGCTCCGCCGCCGCAGACCTGGACAAAGCCGTAACGGCAGCCCGGGCCGCCTTCCCGGCCTGGAGCCGGACCCCCATTAAAGAAAGAGTACAAGTCTTCTTTCGCTATAAATACCTGCTGGAAAGGGACCTGAAAGAACTGGCCGCCCTCGTCGCGGAAGAAAATGGAAAGACCCTGGGAGAAGCCGTTGCCGAAGTAGAGAAATGCATTGAGCTCACCGAGTTCGCCACCTCCCTTCCGCAACTGGTGACGGGGGAACTGCTGGAAGTCAGCAAAGGGGTGGAATGCAGGACAGAGCATGTGCCCCTGGGTGTAGTAGCCTCCATTGTCCCCTTCAATTTCCCGGCCATGGTGCCTAACTGGACCCTCCCCAATGCGTTGGCCCTCGGCAATTGTATGATTATGAAACCTTCCGAAAAAGTTCCTCTAAGCCTCACGCGGCTCGCCGCCTTACTGAAAGAAGCGGGATTACCCGACGGCGTCTTCAATATCGTCAACGGAGACAGTGAGATCGTGGAAGCCATCTGCGATCACCCTGGTATCGAGGCCGTCTCCTTCGTAGGCTCCACCAAAGTGGCAAAACTCGTTTATCAACTCGCTACCCAAAAACTGAAACGATGCCTGGCACTGGGCGGCGCCAAAAACCACCTGCTCGTATTACCCGACGCTAAACCCGATATGACCGCCCAGAATGTCGCCGCCTCCATGAGCGGCTGCGCCGGACAGCGTTGCATGGCCGCCTCCGCCATGGTGGCCGTCGGTCAGATAGACTCCATCATCGACAAGATCTGCGAAGAAGCGCGAAAGATCGTTCCCGGCAACAACCTCGGGGCCGTCATCAACAAAGAATCCAAGGAAAGAATTGAACGATTTATCACCGAAGCCGAGCAGCAGGGCGCGAAAATCCTCGTCGATGGCCGTGGCGCCGTAGTACCCGGAAAAGAGAACGGCACCTATGTAGGACCCACCGTGATCGATTTTGTAAAGCCCGGGATGTCCGTGGCGACCGAAGAGATCTTTGGCCCCGTGATCAGCATTATGCGCGTAGATACCCTGGATGAAGCCCTGGCGATCGAAAATGCCAGCCCTTACGGCAATGCGGCTTCCGTCTTCACCCAGAACGGCGGCGCCGCAAGATATGTGATCGACAGGGCCAGCGCCGGCATGATCGGCGTCAACGTGGGAGTGCCCGTTCCCAGGGAACCCTTTTCCTTCGGCGGCTGGAACGAAAGCAAATTCGGCGTAGGCGACATCACCGGCAAAAGCTCCATCGAATTCTGGACCAAACTAAAGAAGAGTACCGTCAAATGGAACCCGGAGGCAGGCGTCAACTGGATGAGCTGACCCGTTGCTTAACCATCATCTCAAAAAAAATACTATGTCTGAAACCATTGCCAAAACCAGCAGGCTCCCTGCTACCAGCGCTCTTTCCGAAGCGCAGGAGATCCTGCAGGACAACCTCGACTACACCCTCTTCTCCTGGAGCAAACAAAAAGGCATCGCTCCCATCGCCGTTAAATACGCGGAAGGAGTTTACCTCTACGACTATGACGATAAAAGATATATAGATTTCTCCTCCGGGCTCATCAACGTCAACATCGGCCATGGCAACCAGCGCGTCACGGATGCCGTAGTCCGGCAAATGAAAGAAGTCAGCTATGTCACGCCCGGTTGCGTGACGAAGGCCCGGGGGGAATTAGGAAAAATGCTGGCGGCCATCACTCCGGGCAACCTGACAAAAACCTTATTTACCGTATGCGGCGCCACTGCTATCGAGAACGCCATTAAACTGGCCCGTCTCTACACGGGACGATCTAAGATCATTGCCCGTTACCGGGCTTTTCACGGTTCCTCCTACGGCGCCATGACGGCCGGAGGCGACCCGAGGAAACTGGCGGCCGATGCCCAGCAGGCCCCCAACTTCGTCCATGTGGAAGACCCCTACTGCTATCGCTGCCCCTGGGGTAAAGAGATCAGCTCCTGCGGAAGGGAATGCGTCAGCCACATCGAAAGGATCATCGAATTTGAAGGCCCCGGCAATATCGCCGCCATTTTAATGGAAGGAGAGAGCGGCTCCTCCGGCTGTATCAAATATCCTCCCGATTACCTGCAAAAAGTAAGGGCCCTCTGTGACAAATATGGCATCCTGCTGATCGCCGACGAAGTGATGAGCGGTTTCGGCAGAACCGGCAAATGGTTTGCCAGCGAACTCCATGGCATCGTCCCCGATATGATCGCCACCGCTAAAGGGATCACGGCAGGGTACCTGCCCCTGGGCGCCCTGATCGTAACCGATACCATCGCCGATTACTTTAACGACCGGGTCTTGTGGCTGGGACTCACCTATTCCGCCCACCCGGTGGCCTGCGCCGCGGGAGTGGAAGTGCTGAAGATCTATGAGGATGAAGACCTCATCGCCAATGCGGAAAGAATGGGCCGCTACATAGAGCAGCAGGTGGCTGTCCTGGAACAGCGCCATCCCTGTATCGGCGATTTCCGGAACACGGGCCTCCTGGGCTGCCTCGAACTGGTGAAGAACAGAAAGACGAAAGAACCGATGGCCCCCTTCAATGCCAGCAGCGAACAAATGGCCATCATGAACCAGGTGGCGGGCAAAATAAAACAGTTAGGCATGTACGCTTTTGTCCGGTGGAACTATGTCTTTATCGCGCCCCCGCTCAGCATTACCCGGGACCAGGTAGATGAAGGACTGGCGATCATCAGCGAAGCCCTGCTGATCGCCGACGCCCACGTTCACGAATGACGCCAAAAAATTATGATCAACTATCTTTCCATACCACTTAGACCCTGCATCGCTGCCTTCCTGTTTTTTCAACTCGCAGCCTTGACCGGCCCTGCACAGCCCACTGCTCCGATCGCCTGGACCCCGGCCCCAACGAGCGAAGGCGGGAGAGCCCGTGATTACGGCATCCCATTCGACGGACAACCGGGCAAATTCAATGCGATCACCGATGTCACAGGCGTCGAAGTGGGACATACCACGCTGATACAGGGAGAGGGTCCCCTGGTAAAAGGCAAAGGCCCGGTAAGAACAGGAGTGACCGCCATCCTGCCCCGGGGCCGCGAGTTCGATCCTGTCTATGCTAACTGGTATACGCTGAACGGCAACGGAGATATGACCGGCACCCATTGGATCACGGAGTCGGGATTCCTGGAGACGCCGATCCTCATCACCAATACCGGCAACGTCGGCACGGTGCGGGACGCAGCCTGGCAATGGATGGACCAGCATCATTATTATACCCCTTTTCACAAAGATTATTGGTACGCTTACCCGGTAGTCGCAGAAACCTATGACGGCATCTTTAATGATATCAACGGGCAGCATGTAAGGAAAGAAGATGTTTTCAAAGCCCTGGACAGCGCCCGGTCCGGAGCGGTGGAGGAAGGCGGGGTCGGCGGAGGCACCGGCATGATGTGCTACAACTTCAAAGGAGGGATCGGCACCGCCTCCCGGGTATTGGACCAACGATCCGGGGGCTATACGGTCGGCGTATTGGTTCAATGCAATCATGGCAGCCGTGGCCAGCTCACCATCGCAGGAGTGCCCGTCGGTAAAGAACTGTCGGATACCCTCCCCTACACGATCGATCAGCAGTCTTTCGGGCTGGTGAATACGACGGCGCGGGAAGAGACAGGCTCTATTATTGTCGTTTTGGCAACGGATGCCCCCCTCCTCCCGGACCAGCTGAAAAGGCTGGCACAGCGTATTCCGCTGGGCGTTACCCGGACAGGAGGCATCGGCGGCAATGGCTCCGGAGATATCTTCATCGCCTTTTCTACCGCTAACAAAAAGGCTTTCAGCAATACGGAGAACAGACAGGTAACCACCCTGTCGAACGAGCTGATCAATCCCTTATTTGCGGCTACGATCCAGGCTACAGAAGAGGCGATCGTCAATGCCCTGTTTGCCGGAAAAACCCTGGTGGGCATCAATGGCAACACCGTACATGGCTTGCCGAAGGCAGCCGTTCTGCGGATCCTGAAAAAATATCACCGTCTTGAATAACCATTATTGGCAAACGCAACCATAAGATATGCCTGTTAAACCATCTGACATGCCGCCCGGCCATTCATTCCCATTATCCGGTGACCCTGCGCCCGACCCTTCCCTCTATAGCGAAGACCTGGCTCCCGTCCCCGCTTCGAAAAGGACCTGGACCACCTGGAACTATGCCGCCTTATGGATCAGCATGAGCCTCTGCATCCCGACCTATATGCTGGCCAGCTCCCTGATCGGAGGAGGAATGAATTGGTGGCAGGCCATCGGCACCATCTTTTTAGGCAATTCCATCGTATTGGTGCCGATGATCCTGAACGGCCGGGCCGGCGCCAGATACGGGATTCCCTTTCCTGTCTTCGCCCGGGCGAGCTTCGGCGTGAAAGGAGCGAATATACCGGCCATGCTCAGGGCCATCGTAGCCTGCGGCTGGTTCGGTATCCAGACCTGGATCGGAGGCTTTGCCCTTTACCAGATGCTGCGTCTGTGGATCCCCGCCCTGGCCACCCTTCCCCCCATATTTCCCGCTTCCTGGGGATTGCCGACAGGACCCGCCATCTGTTTTATCTTATTCTGGTTATTAAATATGTGGGTCGTCTGGATGGGCGTCAACAGCATCCGGAAATTATTGGTATTCAAGGCCTTCTTTCTCCCCCTCGCAGCGCTGGCCTTATTATACTGGGCCATCTCGGCCGTACACGGAGGCCTGGGGCCCATCCTGACACGCCCCTCCGGGTTTGCCTCCGCCGCCGCCTTCTGGGCCTTCTTTATCCCGGGACTGACAGGCATGGTAGGCTTCTGGGCTACCCTCTCGCTCAATATACCGGACTTTACGAGATATGCCGTCAGCCAGCAGGCACAGGTGAAAGGACAAGCCATCGGACTTCCTTCCTCGATGACCTTGTTTTCCTTTATCGGCGTAGTGGTCACTTCCGCCACGACGATCATTTATGGGACCACCATCTGGGACCCGGTAGTCCTGGCCGGCAAATTCGATAGCAAGCTCCTCGTCAGCATCGCTATGATCGCCGTTGCGATCTCTACCCTGGCCACCAATATCGCGGCTAATATCGTCAGCCCCGCCAACGATTTTGCCAACCTTTCCCCCGCCCGGATCAACTTCCAGAAAGGCGGACTGATTACCGGCCTCATCGGCATCCTTATTTTCCCCTGGAAACTGGTGGCCGATCCCAGCGGTTATATATTTACGTGGCTGGTAGGATACTCCAGCCTGCTGGGACCGGTGGGTGGCATCCTCATCGCCGATTATTATTTTATCCGCCGGCAACAGCTGAACGTCCCGGAACTCTATACTCTTACAGGCGCCTACCACTATACCGGGGGATTCAACCGCTTCGCCATCTGGGCCCTTTTACTGGGCATCGTACCGAATATCCCGGGATTCCTCATCACCGCAGGCCTTGTCAGCCATGAAGCCGTACCTTTTTGGATCGCACAGCTCTATAACTACGCCTGGTTCGTCGGATTCTTTGTGTCCGGCGCCAGCTATTGCGGACTCATGAGATCCTATAAACTAAACATTCCTGCTAACCATTATAAAGAAGAGATTACCTATGTCAGTACTGATTAAAAACGGAAGGATCATAACGGCCACGGATGACTACCCCGGCGATATCTTTATCGAAGAAGAGACCATCTCCGCTATCGGCCAAGACCTGACCCTGCCCGCCGATACCATCCTCGACGCGACCGGCCTGCTGGTAATGCCCGGAGGCGTCGACCCCCATGTCCACCTGGACATGCCCTTTATGGGCACTTTCTCCAGCGATACCCATGAGACAGGCACCAGGGCCGCCCTCTTCGGAGGCACCACCACCGTCATCGACTTCGTCCTCCAGCAACAGGGCCATTCCCTGAAAGAAGCGCTGGACCAATGGAATAGCCGGGCGCAGGGAACAGCCGTCGGTGATTATAGCTTCCATATGGCCGTGACCGATTACAATGACAACACCCGGGCGGAAATAAAAGAAATGATCGAAAAAGAAGGCATCACCTCCTTTAAAACATTCATGGCCTATAAGGGAGCGTTGATGATCGACGACCGGCAGATGACGGCCCTCATGGAGGAAGTCCGTCGCCAGGGAGGGCTCGTGACCGTACACGCTACCAATGGCGATATGATCGATTACCTGGTCGCCAAACATCGGGCCGAAGGAAATCTATCCCCTCTTTATCACTATCTCTCCCAGCCGGAAGTCACCGAAGCGGAAGCATCCGCACGCTTTGCCGATATCGCCCACTATACCGGTTGCCCCGGTTATATCGTACACCTGACCTGCGAAGGGGCCCTCAATGCCGTTCGGCAGGCCACCCGCCGGAACCAAAAGGTGTTTGTGGAGACCTGCATTCAATACCTGTTGCTGGATGCCTCCTTATATGAAAAGGACTTTGAAGGCGCCAAATGGGTCATGAGCCCGCCCTTACGGGAAAAGAAAGACCAGGCCAGCCTCTGGGCAGGCATCAACCAGAACCTCGTCAACGTAGTAGCCACCGATCACTGTCCCTTCAAATGGGAACAGAAATTAATGGGACGGTCGGACTTCAGCAAGATCCCCAACGGTCACCCCGCCATCGAGCACCGTATGGAGCTCCTCTACAGCGAAGGCGTGCACAAAGGGAAGATCTCCGCCAACAAATACGTGGAAGTGGCTTGTACCAATCCGGCTAAAATATTCGGACTATTCCCCCGGAAAGGCACTATCGCCCCCGGCTCCGATGCGGATATCATCCTCCTGGACCCGGAAAAACAACATACCCTTTCCGCCGCCACCCACCATATGAATGTCGACTACTCTGCTTACGAAGGATGGGAGCTGACAGGAAAAATACAAACCGTACTGCTGCGGGGCAGGATCGCCATCGACAAGGGCCAATGTCTCCTGAAAAAAGGAGATGGACAATTCGTCAGAAGAAACAAACTTACTTAAAAACAAGCTAATATGTCAAGAATCATCAAATCCGGCCTCATTCAAATGAGCCTTTCCAAAACCGAAGGCGAAGGCACTATCGAAGAGATCAAAGAAGCCATGGTACAAAAACATATCCCCCTCATCGAGGAAGCAGGAAGGAAGGGAGTCCAGATCCTCTGCCTGCAGGAGATCTTCAATACCCCCTACTTCTGCCCCGGCCAGGACAGCGCCTGGTACGGGTCGGCCGAGAGCATTCCCGGCCCGACGACAGACCGGATGGCCGCCTATGCAAAAAAATACAATATGGTCATGATCGTCCCCGTCTATGAAAAAGAACAGGCCGGGGTATTATATAACACCGCCGCCGTGATCGACGCCGACGGCACTCTCTTAGGAAAATACCGTAAGAACCATATCCCCCATACTTCCGGTTTCTGGGAAAAATTCTTTTTCAAACCGGGCAACCTGGGCTATCCCGTCTTCCAGACAAAATATGCGAAGGTGGGAGTATATATCTGTTATGACCGCCACTTCCCCGATGGTGCACGATGCCTGGGCCTGAATGGCGCCGAGATCGTGTACAATCCCTCTGCAACGGTAACGGGCTTATCCCAATACCTCTGGAAGCTGGAACAACCGGCCCATGCCGCCGCCAACGGTTATTTTATGGGCTGCATCAACCGCGTGGGAGAAGAGAAGCCATGGAACCTGGGCCGCTTCTACGGCACTTCCTATTTCGTCGACCCACGGGGACAGGTATTCGCCCAGGCTTCCGAAGACAAGGACGAACTGCTGATAGCGGACTTCGACCTGGACCAGATCGAAGAAGTAAGGAGCGTCTGGCAGTTCTTCCGGGACCGCAGGCCGGAGACCTACGGAAAACTGACGGAACTATAAAAACAACCAAAATGGCCATAACCAACCATCGTTTAACCCCTGAAGCATACCAGCAGAACTTCAGCGACATCCATCCCCCGTTCGAAACGCGGGATGCCGCCCTGGTGGAGGCCAACCGCTGCCTTTTCTGTTATGACGCTCCCTGTACCAAGAGCTGCCCCACCGGCATCAACGTACCCAAATTCATCAAACAGATCACCACGGATAATATCAAAGGCTCCGCACACACCATTTTTGCGGCCAACATCATGGGAGGCGGCTGCTCAAAAGTCTGCCCCGTGGAAAAACTATGCGAAGGCGCCTGCGTCTACAACCTCATGGACGAAGAAGCCATCCCCATTGCCAAACTGCAACGGTATTCCACCGAAAAAGCCATCCGCGAAAAATGGCTCCTCTTCGAAAGAGAGCCGTCCACCGGAAAAAAAGTCGCCATCGTAGGCGCCGGCCCCGCCGGGCTCAGCTGCGCCCATACCCTCTCCCGGCAAGGCATCGACGTGACCATCTACGAGAAGGAAGCCAAAGGAGGCGGCCTCATGACCTACGGTATCGCCGCTTATAAAATAACCCCGGAATTCTGCCAGCAGGAACTGGAATACATCCTTTCTCTGGGCGGCATTGAAGTAAAATATGAGCAAGAGCTAGGTAATAATTTATTAATGACCGAGTTGAAGAAAAATTACGACGCGGTTTATCTGGGCTTTGGCGTAGGCCTGGCCCGGCAATTGGAGATACCGGGAGAAGAACTGGAAGGCGTGGTAGACGCCATCCGTTTTATTTACGACATCCGGTCCCAGGGATATCCGGCCGTTCCCGTCGGCGATAAAGTCGTGGTGGTGGGAATGGGTATGACGGCCATCGATGCCGCCACCCAGGCCAAACGGCTGGGCGCCAAAGAAGTCACCCTGGTCTATCGCCGCACGGAAGAGGAAATGCCCTGCACACGGACAGAACTGGATATCGCGAAACTGGACGGCTGCCGGATCACCTGGCTGGCTGCGCCCAAAGAGCTCATCGGTACGGATGGCCGGGTGACGCAACTGGTATGCAGCGTCATGCAGCTGGGCGAGCCGGATACAAGTGGCCGCCGCTCTCCTGCCGACACCGGGCAGACCTTCACCCTGGACACCGATATGGTCATCAAAGCTACCGGGCAGATGCCTTTTCAGGCATTGGTAGAGGCGGGCGGCCTCCCTAACCATAAGGGCAAAATTTCCACCGATGCCCACGGCGCCACCGGTCTGAAAGGGATCTTCGCCGGCGGAGATTGCGTCAACGGCGGCAAAGAAGTGGTAGACGCCGTACAGGCAGGAAAAGACGGCGCCGCCGCCATCCTGCAATACCTTCAAGAAAAAAAATAATCCTTATGGCTTCCTTACAAACCGATTTCCTCGGCATAAAATCTCCCAACCCCTTCTGGCTGGCCAGCGCCCCTCCCACCGATAAAAAGATAAATGTCCTGAGAGCCTTCGAAGCCGGTTGGGGCGGCGTAGTCTGGAAGACATTGGGCAGCCAGGTAAAAAATGTCAGCTCCCGCTACTCCTCGGTAAATTTCAATGGCGCCCGCATGATGGGCTTTAATAATATCGAACTGATCAGCGACCGCCCATTGGACCTCAACTTAAAAGAGATCAGCGAATGCATCCGCCTCTTCCCCGACCGGGCCATGATCGTCTCCCTGATGGCCGACAACGACCGAAAGAGCTGGCATCAGCTGATCCGCCAGGTGGAAGATACGGGCGCCCATGGCATTGAACTGAATTTCGGCTGTCCCCACGGCATGACGGAACGGGGCATGGGCGCCGCCGTCGGCCAGGATCCCGGCATCGCAAAAATGGTGGTGGAATGGGTGATGGAAGCCGCCACCATTCCCGTCATCACCAAACTAACCCCCAACGTACATTCCGTAGTGCCGACAGGCCGCGCAGCCGTGGAAGCCGGCAGCCAGGCCCTCTCCCTGATCAATACCATTCAATCCGTGACAGGCGTGGATCTGGACACCCTGATCCCCAACCCGAATGTGGGAGGACAGTCCACCTTTGGAGGCTATTGCGGCCCCGCCGTCAAACCCATTGCCCTGAAGATGCTCACGACGATCGCCCAGGACCCGGTCACGGCCAAAGTTCCCGTCTCCGGTATCGGGGGCATCGGCACCTGGCAGGATGCAGCGGAATTTATGCTGTTGGGAGCGACGTCCGTACAGGTATGCACAGCCGCGATGAAATACGGCTTCCGCATTGTCGAAGATATGTGCGAGGGACTCAGCAACTGGATGGATGAAAAAGGGTTCCGGCAGATCGCGGACTTCATCGGCAAGTCCGTCCCCACCCTCACCCATTGGGAAGAACTGGATATCAATTACCATATCGTCGCCCGCATCGACCCGGCAAAATGCATCCACTGCGGACTTTGTTACATCGCCTGTGAAGATGCTTCTCATCAGTCCATCCGGCTGGACTACGGCAACCCCTACAATACATACAGCATCAAAGAAGACGAATGCGTCGGCTGCAACCTCTGCAAACTCGTCTGCCCCGTAGATGACTGCATCACCATGGTCGAACAGCGCAAAGGTGAAGAATACCTTAACTGGAAAGAATTTCAACGCCGGGGCCTACCGCTGAATGATCATTAAAAAACCCGCCGCGGATCTTCCGCAGCGGGCTCACAGCATTTCAACAGCCTATTTCTTTATAGAGAAGGTATAAACGGTCGTCGTCTTATAGACCTTACCCGGCTTCAGCTCCGTACCGGGAAAAGAAGGCTCATTCGGAGAATCTGGATAATGCTGCGTCTCCAGGCAGAACGCCGTCCGGTAATCGTCTTTTTTACCCCCCTTGATAGGGTTCGTTCCGGCCATAAAATTGCCGCCATAGAACTGCACGGCCGGCTCCAGCGTATAGACCTCCATAAAAATCCCACTCTGGTCGCCCAGAACGGTAGCGGCTAAATTCAGCCCAGTCCCCTTACCAGCATTCAGCACGAAATTATGGTCATACCCTTTCCCAAACTTCAACTGAATATGGGGGCTATCGATCCGGCTTCCGATCGCCGTAGGCTGAAGGAAGTCGAAAGGAGTTCCGGCCACCGGCTCTATCTTCCCGGTGGGGATCAGGGTGGAATCTACAGGAGTATAAGCAGCGGCATTGAGCTGCAGCAGATGATGGTTGATCGTGCCGCTCCCCTGCCCGTTCAGGTTAAAATAAGAATGATTGGTAAGATTTAGTACCGTCGCCTTATCGGTGGTGGCCTCGTAATCGATCTTCAGGGCATTGCTGCTGTCGCCGGTGAGCGTATAGACAACCTTCACGGACAGGTTGCCCGGATAACCCTCTTCCCCGTCTTTTGACAGGTAGCTTAGCTCCAGGGTGCTGTCATTCAGCTTCCGCGCGCCCCAGACCACTGCGCTAAAACCCTTCTTTCCGCCATGCAGGGAATTTGGGCCATTATTAGTAGCGAGCGTATATCCCTTTCCTTCCAGTTTGAACTTCCCTTTCGCGATGCGATTGCCATACCGGCCGACAATGGCGCCGAAATAGGTCTCGGGCTGATGCACATATTTACCGATGCTGTCATAGCCGGCTACGATATCCGTTAAGACGCCTTGCTTATCGGGCACCAGGATACTGACGACCCTGGCTCCGTAATTCGTGATGGCAGCCTCCGCATTATTCTTATTCTTTATTACATATAGTGCAGTGGGCTTCCCGTCTACGGTATCCCGGAAAGATCCGGCATCCGGCAAGACGGCCGCAGCCATTTTTGCAACAGAATCCGTGCCGGTGGAAGCTGCAGGAGGATTACTCCCACCCCCGCAGTTGGTGATCAGGCCGGCTGCGACGACGAGAAAAGAAAAAACGAATTTGTTCATATAGCAATAATTAATTGACTTACAGTAACGAGGTCCCGTTCTCGATCTGCCCGATATACACTTTCAGCTCCTTGTTCATCGCTTTGGCATAAGCAGGAGTCGCCTGCGCTACCAGTGCTTCGATCGCTTCTTCTTTCACCAGGTTGATCGTACAGCCTCCAAAACCTCCTCCCATCATACGGGCGCCGATTACACCGGGATTATCCTTTACAAACTCTACGAGGAAGTCCAACTCGGGACAGCTTACTTCGTATAACTTACTCAATCCTTCATGGGTGGCGAACATCTTGCGACCGAAACGGACGATATCTCCCTGCCGCAGGTCGGTGCTGGCAGCCAGCAGCCGGAGGTTCTCCTCCACCACATAGCGGCAGCGTTGATACACGAGGGCATCGGCAGGGGCCACATACTGCTCCAGCATGGCCGGAGTGGCATCCCGCAGGCTTTTCACCCCCGCTTCGTGCGCCTGTATCAACTTCACCCCCGCCTCACACTGCTGACGCCGGGTATTATATTCCGAAGAAGCTAAAGAATGCTTGACATTCGTATCCAGCAGCACGATCCGGATCCCCTCCGTATTAAAGGGAACATACTCATAATCCAGGGACTGGCAGTCGAGCCGGATCACATGATTTCTCCGGCCGAACATACTGGCGAACTGGTCCATGATACCGCATTGCACGCCTACGAATTCGTTCTCCGCCTTTTGTGCCAGCTTTACCATGGTCAACGGATCTACTCCCAGCCCGAATAATTCATTCAGCGCAAAAGCCGTGGCGCATTCCAATGCCGCCGAAGAAGACATCCCGGCCCCCAGGGGAATATCCCCCCCGAATACGCAATTAAAACCGCCGATCACGTGCCCCAGTCCTTGTAATTGCTGAACAACCCCTAAAATATAATCCGGCCAGTGCAGGGAAGACGGCTTCACCTGCCGGGTATCGCCCATATAACTGAGATCCAGGTCCTGCGAAATAATATGGATCAAATGATCGTCCCGGCGGGAGACGGCCATATAAATGGCCTTGTTAATAGCGGCCGGTAATACGAACCCATTATTGTAATCGGTATGTTCCCCCAGCAGGTTTACCCTGCCCGGAGACCGCACGACAAGAGGGTCCGTACCAAAACTACTTTTGAATCTTTCTATTATCCGGGGAGCGAGCGAATGGTCTTGCTGGGTTACTATCATATGTCTTTCAATCTGCAAATGTCAAAATAACATCTATTTTGACGTAAAATAAAAAAAACTTTGTCTCCGGCAGATCGTCCATTATATTCATAGGATAATCCATTTTCCCCAGTTATCCTGGCTTCCCCTCTCACTTCAGCCGATAAGCCTTCATCGCCTCCCCATTGATGCCGAACAGCCAATAGCCCCCCGTAGCGATCACCGACCGCACATCACCCCATAGATGCAGACCGGACCGTTGCTGGTCGATATAACTAAAATTTCCCTTCCCATCTCCTTTCAGCAGCACTCCATAATTAGCATCTTCTTTCCCAAAGCGTAACCGCGCATGCGTTATATTCCCGCATAACAACAGGTCCTGCTTTCCATCCTTATCATAATCCAGGGCCGTAATGGTGAACACAGGAGAATACTGCGCGGCCTGGGGCAGCCTCTTTTCATAGAATCGTCCATCCGACCCACCGGAAAAATAACAGGTCCTCAGGCAATTGGCCTGCAGCCGCCCCGCCCCCTCCAGCACGGCCGGAGGAAAGACATCGCCAGGCCGGGCGCCCGCATAACTCTTGTAATCCGGGAAACGCTTGCTCATATTACCCACCTGCTGCAGGAGCTCATCCCGGCTCATAAACAAATAAGACGTATCGCCATTGTAAAGACAGAGGACAGGATCGATCGTCCCGTTCCCGTCAAAATCTTTATAATACAATTCTGCCGGATGCCTGTCATCCGCCCGGCACTGGCTATTCAATCCCAGGTTGCCGATCACCAGGTCCGCCCTCCCGTCCCCGTCGAAATCCCCGACCAATAGCTTATTCCACCAGCCGCTATATTCCTTGTCAAAATAAGCAGGCGTCTTATTCTCCAAATGTCCCTTATTATTGATAAATACCGAGACAGGCATCCACTCTCCCACTACGACGAGATCCTTCAGACCATCCCCGTTCAGGTCCACCCAGGCGGCGTCCGTGACCATCCCAATCTTTTGGAGCCCGGGAGCCAGCCGGGCCGACTCATCGGTGAAATGCCCCTTGCCATCCCCCATCAGCAGATAACTGGCCGGCGTCGCAGGATAAAGCCCCGGCAGCACCCTTCCCCCGACGAACAGGTCGGCAAACCCATCCCCGTTGACATCGGCCATCCGCACACAGCCCTTGCTGCCCGGCATCAGGGGCAATGCCCCGACGCTTTTAGTAAAATGCCCCTTTCCATCGCCAAGGTATAACCGATCCTGTAATAAAGTATCCTCCGGAGCATAGTTATGATAGCCCCCGCTGGCAACATACAGATCGGCAAACCCATCTCCATTGGCATCGAAGAAGAGCGCATCCGCGTCCTCCCGCCAACGGTCCGCTTCAAAAGCAGGCTCCGCCACCTTCAGGAAACTACCCCCTTTCTGCCGCAGGTACAGGCACCCCGCCACCCCATTGCCGGAGCCGGCATAGACATCTTCCAGCCCGTCTCCATTCACATCCCCCAATGCCAGGCAGGGCCCCGAAAAAGACAGGGGGCTCACCAGCTGGGGCTGCCTTTTGAAATCGTTGAGCGTAGTGGCAGCATGATGAAAGTCGATCGGCGAGGGGACCTCTTCCAATAAAGGAACCGGGGCGACCCGCGCCCGGTGAAAATGAGTAGCGTTCTTTTCGGACAATACCAGCAGCTGGTCGGCCTCTACGCCCGTCAGCACCTGCTCTTTGCCCCCCGGCCAGCTGATACGCAGGGAATCGATAACCGCATCCGGGCCCAATCCAAAATGAAGCACAGGCGATACCCCGGACTGATAACCCTGCGCCGGCATCTGTTCCAGGTATTGCTGTTCCCCTTTGCGGTACAGTATTAGTTTGGCTCCGATACCTGCCGTATTAAGCCCCGTGCCCTCCAGCCTCACCTGCAAATAATGATTCCCCCCCTGCTGGCGGGCCCTGTTCTCATAAACAAAAGCAGGCTGGTTGATATTATTGACCACCAGGTCCAGATCCCCGTCATTATCCAGATCTGCCCAGGCGGCGCCATTACTGTTGGAAGGCAGGCGGATCCCCCACCGGGCGCTCATATCGGTGAAATGAAGATCACCTCCCGGCTCGCGGCCGCCCCCGTCATTACGGAAAAGATAACTCGATACATTCGATGAAGGCATATGGTTCACAATATCCAATACATCCTCCCGCTTCAACCTCCCCTTGCTTTTGGTAAAAGCCTCCATATACTTGATGAAATCCATATTGGTATAGTCCCGCGCATAACCATTTGTTATAAACAGATCCTTGCGGCCATCATTGTCGAAATCGGCCCATAAGGGCGCCCAGCTCCAATCCGTATTAGAGATGCCCGCCAATTGCCCGACTTCGCTGAAAGTGCCATTGCCGTTGTTCAACTGTAGCATATTGCGCATATACTGGTAATAGCCGCCGGACCGGATATTCAGGTCGAACTTTTCATAATTGTCCGGGGCGAATAATAATTTTTGCCGGCGGTTATCGGCAGGAAGCATATCCAGCGTGAAGATATCCGGCAACCCGTCATTATTGATATCGGCCACATTATTCCCCATGGAGAATTGGGAGATATGCCCCAAAGACTCCTTCAGCCTGTTCACAAATCCTCCATGGTGATCGTTGACATAATAATAATCGGGTACGGTATAATCATTGGAAATATAAATATCCGGCCATCCATCTCCGTTGATATCGGCGATTGCCGCCCCCAGCCCATAAGTAAGCGAAGAACTGCTGATCCCCGCCGCTTGCGTCACATCGTGGAAATGCCCCTTGTCATTGCGTAACAGCTTCACCCCGCAAAGAGGATCCGTTTTGGCAAGAATGGCGGCCGTACTCACTTCATTCAGCACCGGAAGTGAATTGGGGTTATGATTCAGCAGGAGAAGATCCAGGTCTCCATCCCGGTCATAATCAAAAAAATAAGCCTGCGTAGTATAGGAAGAGTCCGCCAGCCCATATTCCGCCGCCTCATCCCGGAAATGCGGGATCCCTGCCCCATCGTTGCCCTGGTTGATGAACAATTGCTTAATCCTTCGGATGCCCGCCACTTTCCCGGAATAACAAAGAAAGATATCCGGCTTCCCATCCCCGTTCACATCGGCAATGCTCACCCCCGTTTTCCAGGGGCCCGGCCTCCCGGCCACACCGGACGGGCCGGTGATATCTTCGAACTGCAAATGCCCCTTATTCAGATAGAGCTTGTTGTCCGTCATATTCCCCGAAAAATAAATATCCTCCAGCCCATCCCCATTCAAATCCCCTACCGCGACGCCCCCGCCATTATAGAAATACTCATACACCAATACATTGGTATTAAGCCCTTCCGTCAGTATGTTACTGAAATCGATATGCGTCTTCTCCGGCGGCAGCAAGGCGAACAGGGCCGTGGAATCAGGAATATAAGGGTTTCCGGCCGGCGCCGTCTCTTTGTCGGTGCCGGGATCCCCGCCGGATAATGGATGCCGGCCACAGCTGCTGAAAAAAATACCTGCCGCCAGAAGTACAGGCAGCAGGTATGTTAAGAGATGGTTCATAATCAGTTCGTATATCCTGGGTTCTGGACCAGCTTGCTATTCTTGTTTATCTCGTCCCGGCTGATAGGCCTGAAATACATTTTATCCAGCCAGGTGCGGTCCTCCAGGGAATTATCCACTACAGGATTGTAAATATAGTTATAGAGCGTCTCATCATGCCGGTAAGGCGCCGGCGCTACCGCGCCAGGCTTTAGGTTGCCGATCACATTGATGAATACGATCTTTCTTCCCAGGGTGGTTTGTGCGATCATCCATCGCCGCGCATCATGGTAGCGATGTTCCTCATAGGCCAGCTCTACCCTTCGCTCATTCCGGTAACGTTGCCGCAAAGCATCTCCTGTCTCCATAGTAGCGGGCATTCCCGCGCGGAACCGGATGGCGTTGAGCCAGGTCTGTGCATCGGCATAGTCACCTAATTCAATATTGGCTTCCACATAGTTGAGCACAGCCTCCGTATAACGCAAGACAGGCCAGGGAATATATTGCCGGGTATTATTATCCACGACAGCAGGATCCGGATCGACGAATTTTCGCATATAATACCCGGTCCAGCTACCATTCCAGTTCTCCACAGGGCTTTGCCGCGTATCCAGGCCTGCCTGCAGAGCGCCGCCGGTCATCTGATATTGCCCGGTCTGTATCTGGTTGGCCGGATCAGGATTGGACGTGATCTTACTGCGGGGCTTCCAGCCGGCGCCGTCGAACAAAATAGTAGCGGACAGACGGGGATCCCTGTTTTTGTAGGGAGCGGCCGCCTCTGCCCCATTGCTCCAGCTGAAGGGAGTGCCATCCATCATTTCATAATCATCTAACAGTTCCTGGATCGGCGCATTGCCCGCCCAGTTATGATAGCCATTCGGTCCATTGTCCAGCCCGACGGATGTGCCGTCCGTGTTCGGGCCGCCGCTTACCAGCTGAGAAGAAAAATCCCTTTCGAATAATAATTCGACGGCTGCCGATTTATCTAAACCCGGTGCATTACTGCCTCCGCCCATCGCAATGGAGACGTAATTGGTTTGCGCATCGGCAGAAGTAGCAGGGGCGGTAAGCCCCAGTTTATAACCGCCGCCGCCTGCCTGCATCACCGCCCAGGCAGCATTCTTGGCCGCCTGCCAGCGTGCCACCCGGTCTCCGCTGGTATAACCCAGCAATTCCGGATTGGCAAAAGCGGAGATCACCGCTGAATTAGCCTTCGCCGTAGGAATATCATGCAGGTCGCTGGCCGCATACAAAAGGATCCGGGACTTTAAGGCCAGGGCCGAGACGGCCGTAGCGCGGCCTTTGTCCAGGGTCTTGCCGGTCAGCAAAGAGACCGCCGTATCGCAATCGGCTACTATAAAGTTGACGCAATCCGAAAAATTGCTCCGGGCGATGCTATAGTCCTGGTTCAGACCATACGTGTGGGCAACGAGGGGAACGGCGCCATAATAACGGACCAGCTGATGATAATAATAGGCCCGGAGAAAATGGGCTTCGCCCTGCAACCGGTGATTCAGGACCGTATCGGCGAAAGTGGCCGTTTTCAGGTTCTCCAGGGCTACATTCGTTCCCCGGATCCGGGTATACATAGCTCCCCATTCATACGTATTGCTCACCCAACCCAGGTTGGTTGGCCCCAGGGTTCCTTCATTGATCGTGTTAATACCCCGACCCGGGTGTACGAAGACTGCTTCATCCGATAATGCGGACAACTGTTGTTCGTCGAATCCTCCGTTCCCTAATCCATTATAAATATCGGTGACGAAGGCCTGCGAAAGCCCACCATCCTTCCAGGTATCGGAAGCCTGGATCTGGCTTAGGGGTTTTGTATTCAGGAAGTCGCGGCTACAAGCCGTGAGGAGGGTCAAAGCAGGAATCAAAATATAGTTAAATAGTTGTTTACTCACTTTCATAACAATTTTTTTAAGGAGTTCGTGATTGCTTTGCAATTCATATTTTCCTTTTAGAAGGTTACTCTTGCGCCCAGGTTAAGAATTCTTGCCTGTGGATAATACTGGCCGCTGCCGGAAGTCGATTCCGGATCCCAGATCTTCATTTTATCCCAGGTAATTAAATTGAGCCCATTCGCATAGATCCTGAAATTGTTGATACCGGCCTTTTTCAGGAGCAGGGGAGAAAGATTATACCCGATCTCCACATTCTTCAACCGCAGGTAATCGCTGTTTCGGAGGAAATAGGTATTCCAGCCAGGTGAAGTAACCGTCGAGATATTGGTATAATAGGTATTATTCCGGTTGGTGATACGCGGGTCTATGCTGCTGGGATGATCGATCGTCCATTGATGATCATAGCTGTATTGAAGATAATTCCCGATATCGCCGGACTCGGTCGCAATATATAGTAATCCTCCCGTAGCTCCCTGGAACAATACGGACAGATCGAAACCACGCCATTGTACCTTAAGATTTACTCCGCCGGTAAAGGTAGGGTCCTGTGTTTTATTCAGTCGTACCATGTCATTGCCGTCAATTTTTCCGTCCCCGTTGATATCCTTGAATTTCATATCGCCCGGCCTGAGGGCAGGGGTTACGCCCGAATAGTCAAGTGTATTAGCGGCAATGTCCTTAGCATCTTTAAAGACCCCATCATATTGGTAGGCCAGGAAAGCAGCTCCTCCGCTCACACTTCCGGCAGAACCGAAGGGATGGCCCGTCGCCTTCTGCCATTCGGGAAGTCCGGGATCTCCGTCCCGGTAGAGGATCTTGTTCTTGGCATAGCCGCCATTCACGCTGATGGAATATTTGAACTCACCTGCCTGCCCGTTATAGCCCAGCATGAATTCATACCCTTTATTTTGTGCCCTGGCAATATTTTCAGGAGGCAGGATAGAAGCGATGCCGCTCGAAGCCGGCGTCAGGCCCGATGGCTGCCAGAGGATCTTCGTCCGTTTGTTGTAAAAATAATCCAGCTCGAAGAAGATCTTGTTATCCAGCAGCTGCCCTTCCAGACCCACATCCGTATTGTTAGCCACCTCCCAGGTAAAATTGGGATTGGGCACCACGGTCTCCGTCAAGGTAGTGGCGCCCTGGTTGTTGATAACATAATTACCGAACCCATATGTTTGCAGGTATTGATACTCCTGTAAGGAGGTTACATTCGTTTTAGGATTGGTGTAATAGACCTGGTCATTCCCCATCTGTCCCCAGGAGGCTCTTAATTTCAGGTAATTGACGAGGGGCACATTTTTCTTCCAGAAATTTTCCTCGGAAATTCGCCATCCTGCCAGCACACCAGGGAAAAAACCAAAACGGTGGGCCTGGGGGAATAAATAAGAACCGTCATACCGCCAAAGGAATTCCGCCATATATTTTTCCTTATAGTTGTACGCTACCCGGCCAAAATAGCTGAGACGGGCACGCTGGTAGGCAGAGCCGCCTACATTTTGCTGATACGCGCCTCCCGCGAACAACTGGTCATTGGCAGGGGAGATAAAGTTGGTCCGATAGGCCAGGAAGTCCTCTTCCGTATTGGTCTCCTTCGTCACAGCCGCCATGAAATTGAAAGTGTGATCGCCGAAAGTCCGGTCATAATTGAGGAATCCCGACAGCAGGATATTCAGGTTGGTGACACTGGTATCGGACAACTGCGGAGTGGTGAACGTAGACCGCATGCTTTTGGTAAGCAGGGGTGTCTTGCCATCCGCCTGATAGGTCGCATGATCCCAGAAATAAAGATACCAGGGCGTTTGCCATACCTTATCGATCCTGCTGGTCTTGTCCACCGTGGCAGCACCTGTCAGTTTCAGCCCCTGCACCCAGGGGACGGTCAGTTCCACTTTTCCATTGGCCTGCAGATAGTCCCTTTTATCCTTGTCATAACCGGTCGCATTCGTAGTAATGACGATGGGATTCTGGCCATTCTCAATATCCGGTCCCGGCAGGCCATTGGGCCATACCTCCGGATCGGTAGGCCTTCCGCGCATCAGCATCCGGAAGATCGAACCCGCGCTCTGCGTGGGGTAAAACCGCGATTCTTCCCTGCCTACCAACCCGATACTGGTATTGATGTATTTGTTGATCCTTGCATCGATGGTCAGGCGGAGATCATACTGCTTATAACCAGTAGCTGAATTCTTATAATAACCGTCCTGGGTCTGGTAACCTAAAGAGCCATAATACCGGAGATTATCCGATCCGCCACTGATCTGCAACGTATGCTGCGTCTGAGGGGACCAGTTTTTTAAGGTCGTTTTGAACCAGTCCGTATTGGGATGGCCCCAGGGATCGGTTCCGTCCTTGTATTTTTGAATATCGGCCGGCTGAAAAGGAGCGGAAACCGTAGTCCCTCCCAGTGTAGTATAGGTGCCTGTCGAGTTAAGGGCAGCCTGCGCGGCAGACCATTCAGCTGATGGAACATGGTCGAAAATATTCGTTTCATTATTCATCGCAGCATATTCCGTTGCCGTGGCCATCTTGGGGATACGGTCCGGCTGGGCCCAGCCATGGTTGAAAGAATAGGACAACTGCGGCTTGCCGATCCTCCCATGTTTGGTAGTGATGAGGATGACCCCGTTGGCGGCCCGGGCTCCATAAATAGCGGCCGAAGCATCTTTCAGGACCGACATGCTTTCCACATCGGCAGGATTGATACGCTCCAGCCCTCCGGCAATATCCGGAATGCCATCCAGCACGACCAGCGCGGATGTATTTCCCATGGTATTCGTTCCCCGTATCCGGATCGACGAACCATCCTTTCCGGGTTCCCCGCTGACTTGTACGGCGGAAATACCCGGCAAACGACCTGCCAGCGCATTGGATAAGTTCACCGTGGGCGTCTTTTCCAGCTCACTTCCCTTGACGGAAGCAACGGCGCCGGTCACTGTCACCTTCTTTTGGGTGGCATACCCCACTACTATTACGTCCTTCAGGGCATTGTCACTGGATTGGAACTGCATGTTCGCAACAGTCTTCCCTTTGAGGGCATACTCCTTACTGCCGATACCGACATAGCTGAAGACCAGTACGGCATCCGGATTGGTGACCTCCAGGCTGTAAGTCCCGTCCTCCCGGGTGGTGGTCCCATTATTGGTACCCTTTTCCTGGATACTCACCCCGCCCAGGGCCTCTCCCTTATCATTCGTTACCTTCCCCGTCACCTTTATCGCCACCAGCGCTTTAGGATCATCGCCGGTCGCTTCGCGGGTAATGACAATCAGGTTTTCACTCAATTTGTGATAGGAAAGCCCCGTATTTTCCAGTATTTCAGCCAATACATCCTCTACCAGCGCGTGTTTTACCTTAATGCTGATACGCTCATCCTTTGGCAGGATCTCGTCCTTGTATACAAAACGGAAGAACCCCTGGTCTTCGATAGCCCTGAAAACCTTCTTTAGTGGCGTTTTTTCCAGTTTTAAGTTGATATTACCCTGCCCATAACCATTGGCAAAAGATTGGATGGATAAGATAAAACCTAGTAATACAGCAAGTTTCGTCATCAGCAGGCATTTGATGATTAGACGGCTCATATCTTGCGATATGCCGCATCCGGATTTTTTCATAACTTAGTTTTGTTATAATGATGATAATCTGCCCGGAACAGGGCAGTAGTTGTCTTTACACCGGCGGAGGATGCTGCAATCATTCTCCGCTTTGTTTTATGTAAGCGGACCTCTTTAAGTGAAGGGGATGTTCATATTGGCGGTTTTGGTTAAA
>WNFI01031172.1_pt1 | contig 69055 bp, 46 predicted proteins | sample 5400471 | NCBI WGS metagenome assembly WNFI01 (sample SAMN13153348, study PRJNA577476) | soil metagenome | isolation source: 100 cm saprolite on Douglas fir-dominated hillslope | place: USA:California | collected 2013-09-17 | reverse complement strand
AGCCAGGAGATAGAAGAGAACAGCCTGTTACGGAACGAAACTTTCCGGGTCAAGCAACTGGATGATCTTATCCGGACAGCCCGCAGCAAGGGAGCCTCCACGGTGGAAGACCAGGGCACTACCAAACCGGTTGCTTCCGGCACTACTCCCAATGCGAACAGTGAGTTTATCCGGCTGCGTAAACAATACAATGATCTGAGCAACGAATATATTCAGAAGGGTAGCAAAGATCCGGATATGAAAAAACGCCTGGATGCCCTCTCACAAAGCATGGCCAAGCTGGATGTATCGGATGGTCCGGATGTGCCGGCCAGCGGCGGCGGCGGTTCGTCGTCTACCACCACCCTCAACGACCTGATACAAAAAAAGATAGATGCAGAAGGCCAGGTGGAAGCCTCCAGGAACAAGATCGCCAGCATCGAAGCCAAACTGACCCAGCTGCGCAGCGGTCTGACCGGCATGGCCTCCAAGGGCGCCAACCTCGACCAGTTCGACAAGGATATACAGCAGGCTTCCGCAGAATACAAGTCTGCCAAGGAAGATTTGAATGTGGCGCTGGCTGCACAGCAAAGCCAACCTGATTTTAAGCAAACCCTGATGGGCGAGCCCGCCTTACGGCCGGAGCCTTCGAAAAGATTGCTGGTTATCATCCTCGCGGGAATGGGCACCTTTTTTATTGCGGCCCTGGTCATCATCTTTATTGAATTTTTCGATCAGTCCATAAAGACCCCTTCCCAGTTCCAGCGGCTTACTGGTCTGCGCCTGCTGGGAGCCGTCCCCCGCATCAAACTGCAGGGGCAGGAAAATGTGCTGAACAGGATCGCCAAATTCGACGAAGAGGAAGAGCATCGGAACAGTACCTTCCTGGAGTTGATGCGGAAATTGCGTTATGAGGTCGAGTCCAGCAACAAAAGGATATTCCTTTTTACCAGTACGGAGCCCCAGCAGGGGAAAACGGCGCTCGTGCAGGCCTTGGCCTATATCCTCAGCCTGGGGAAAAAAAGGGTCCTTATCATCGATACCAATTTCTGCAACAACGACCTTACCAAAAATATCAATGCCTCTCCCGTCCTGGAGAAGTACGACCTGAATGGCCAGGCTTTCAATAAAGGAGAATTCAGGAAGCTGGTCACCCCTACCTCGGTAGCGCGGGTCGATATTGTCGGCTGCCAGGGCGGAGACTATACCCCTTCAGAAATACTTCCCAAGAATCACCTGCTCAACCATCTCGGGCAGCTGAAAGATGAATATGATTATATCTTGCTGGAAGGAGCTCCTTTGAACGAATATACGGACACCAAGGAACTGGAGAATTTCGTGGATGGGATCATCGCCGTATTCTCTGCTGAGACCTCCCTGACAGCCATCGATAAGGAGTCCATTAAATTCCTCGTAGATAGCAAGGATAAATTCCTGGGGGCCATCCTTAACAAAGTGGATGAATTTAATCTTGAACTGTAATGCCCCTGCGAAATGGCGGGCGGGACTGCAAAAGCAAAAACATCCCGTATTTCCTGGGTAGATCATGCGCGCGGAATTGCCATCATGCTGGTCGTTTACCGGCATGTGGTGATCGGGCTGAGAAGATCGGGTGTCGCCATCAGCGATACGATGTACAATGTTCAGGAGGTATTTTATAATTTCCGGATGCCGGTGTTCTTTATCTTATCGGGCATTTTTGTGGCCGGGAGTCTACGCAAGCGATCCCGGACAGACGTCTTGAAAGACAGGGCGGCTACCGTATTATGGCCTTACCTGGTATGGGCCGTCATCATGGTCTCCCTGGAGATCTTCTTTTCCCGCTACGCCAATTCGCAGCGGCACTGGACCGACCTGCTCGATATTATCATTCAGCCACGGGGGATAGATCATCTGTGGTATTTGTTCGCGCTTTTCAATACCAGCGCTCTTTACCTGCTGATCAGCAAGCTGCTGAAGAACCCCTGGCTCCATGCGGCGCTGGCTATCGGCCTCCATGCGGTTACCTTCATGGCTTTTTTACAGGACAATAGCCTTGTATCGGACGCTTTCTATTTCTATCCTTATTTTTATATCGGGACCCTGTTATCGCCCCTGCTGCTGGACAAAGAGAAGAGCGACGCTCTTCTGAAGTTCAGTCACCTGATCTGGCTATTTCCTTTATTCCTGGCCGGGCAGTGGTTCTGGTTCCGGCACCGCAAGGAGACGGGAACTTATTTTCCCTTGTTCTTTATCATCAATCTCCTGGCCTGTTATTTTGTCTATATCATTGCCCACCGGATCGAGCAGAAAGGACATGACTGGCTCTCCTGGCTGGGAAAATATTCCCTGTATATCTATATTCTGCACGTGCCGGCGGCGGCCGTTATCCGTAATATAATGGCTCATTCGCATCTCTCCCTCAACGGCTGGGTACTGATCTTTATCTGTTGGGCCGGCGGCGTGCTGATCCCGGTGGTCTTATATACTTTGCTGAAGAGATTTGGCTTTGGAAGATTATTCTCCTTAAAAAATAAATCCGGAATATGAGTATTTTTAAGAAGTATTCATATTGGATACATTCAGGAAAGTATACCGCTATCCAGAAATTTTCGGTATTGGGCATGGGGATCGTCTCTTTTATGCTGCTTACCAGGGTGCTGGGCCCTGAGGGATTCGGGGTATGGGGGCTGTTCCTGGTAATATCTTCTATTACCGAGACGGCCAGGACGGCCCTGATCAAGAATGCCTTTATTCGTTTCATGCACCAGACTAAGGAGGAAGAGCATGGCAGGCTGCAGGCTGCAGCCTGGGTATTAAGCCTTTCCATCAGCGTGGTCCTTTCGCTGACTTTTTTGCTGGCGGCTTACCCGGTAGCGCATTGGTTGAAAGCGCCTGCTCTTGCCGGCATGCTGCAATGGTATGCGCTGACCCTGCTCATTACGGTATTGTTCTCCCAATGTGAAATGTTGCTGAATGCCAAAATGGACTTCCGGGGAGTGTGTTATATGTATTGTATCCGGCAGGGATTGTTGCTGGCGGCGATCGCCGTCTGTTACGGGGCCAAATGGATGATCACCCCCGGGCTGCTGTCTATATTTTACCTGGTCTCCGTAGTGGCCGGAGGTTTGACAGGGGCCCTGTTCTCCCGCCCCTATTTTAAATGGGACCTTACCGGTTACAAGCCCTGGATTGGCAAACTATGGCGTTTCGGGAGATATGTTTTCGGGAATAATGTCAGCTCCCTGCTTTTCCGGAGCACGGATAATTTCATCACTTCCGGCATCTTCGGTACGGCCGTCTCTGCCTATTACAATGCCTGTCTTCGGATCGGCAACCTGGTAGATATGCCTTCGCAGGTGTTGGGCGACGTATTATTCCCCAAGGCGGCCCAATACAATAGCTCGGACCGGTCGGCCATCAAACACATGTACGAGAAGACGGTAGGGGCTATCCTGGTCTTTTCCATACCGGCCCTGCTGGTCATGACCCTGCTGCCTTCCCTGATCCTGCATTTCCTGGCCGGCGGGAAGTTCATGATGGCGGCCCCGGTACTGCGTATAACGGCTTTTTTCGGCTTCACCTTGCCTTTTCTGAAGCAATTCGGGACGATCATGGACGCCACAGGCCATCCCGACACTAATTTCAGGGTGATGTTCCTTGCCTTGTGCATCGATATCGTCGCTAACTTACTGGGGGTACATTTTTTTGGGGTAATCGGAGCGGCCATCGGAACAGGCACCACTTATTTCATTATTTTCGTTGTTACCCAGACCCTTTTGTATAAAAGGTTCGGGGTGGAATTACTGAATGTATTCAGAAATACCGCTTCCCTGTACAAGGAACTCTTTTTGCATGGGATGTCATTTTTAAAACTGAAAGTCGATGAACCGGGGACTAAATGACTGGGTCGGTGAACCGGCGGCTAAATAACTTTAACACATGAAACAACTATCCGAAAACAACAAGGGGAGCCGGTTTACCGGGCAGGATATCCATGCCTTTATCGTCACCCTATTCGTTGCGGCGATTGTCATCGCGCTGTGTGTGAAGATCACTTTTTTCTGAGGATTCTTTTTTCCTAAATGAGTTATACATCTAAAATATTTAAAAGCAAAGAAAGTCCATTCAGGTCTCCGCTATTATTAGGCGGACTGCTGATATTGACGATGGGCGCCTCTTTCCTGGTAGCCAAGTTGGGGTTTCTGATGGGGCTGGCATTGATCTTCGGGGTCATCGGCCTGGGAGTGGCGGTATTTATGGTCGTCTACCCGGAGTTTGGATTTTATGTTTCTATTTTCGGCTCTCTCTTTGTCTTCATGATCCTGCGGCTTCTTAATACGGAATTACCCCTGGTGACCGCCATCGATGGGATGGTGTGGCTGACCTTTATAGGCCTGCTGATCAATAAGGGGATCAAAAGGGAGTCGCTCTGGAAGAATTGCCAGAGCCCCATTATGTTCATGTACCTGGTCTTTTTCGTCTATAATTTCATCGAATACTTCAACCCGAACGGCGGATCTTCAGAACTGTACTTTTTATTTTTGAGAAGGACGATCACTCTCCTGCTGTTCCTCTACTGCGCTATCCAGCTTTTTACGGATATGAAGGCGATCAACCGCTTCTTCAAGGTCTGTATCTTCCTGTTCTTCATTTCAGCTTTGTATGCCTGCTATGAGGAATGGGTGGGGATGCCTAAATTCGAACTGAATTATATTTTATCGGATCCGCTGCGGGAAAAGCTGGCTGCCCTGGATGGAGGCGGTAACTACCGTAAATCCTCTTTTTTGGCAAGCTGTACGGACTTCGGTCTCCTGATGGCCGGCGCGAGCATCATCTTTCTGATCCTGTACCAGAAGTTAAAGGCCAGCGCCCGTCGCAGGTGGTTCATCTTACTGTCACTGGTCCTTTCGGTCCTGGCGATGACCTATTCCGGTACGAGGACGGCGACGCTGATGCTCACCGTCGAGATCGTGTTGTATGTGCTGATGACCATTACAGAAAAAAAGACGATGATCTTTTTCTCCTTTTTTGTCGTTCTTTTATTGGGTGTGATCTTCGGCCCCAGCTATGGCAACGGGACCTTACGGAGGCTGAAAAGCACTTTCGATCTGAAATCGGAGGAATCCCTCCAGGTAAGGGACATTAACCGGCATAACATCCAGCCTTATATCTATGCCCATCCGATCGGCGGAGGCGTAGGGACCACGGGCGTCGCTTTCATGGCCTATAATGTCGGTCATCCCCTGGCCGGTTTCCCGACGGATAGCGGCCTGCTCATGATTGTGCTGGAATATGGCTGGGTAGGGCTAATCATCCAGTGCCTGACCTATATTGTCCTTTTGCAGCAAGGTATATACGCCTATTACAAGACCCGGGACATGCGTCAGAAGATCATGCTGTTATCGGCCGTCATTTTTATATTCGGTTTTGTATTTGCCAATTATGCCCAGGTGGCGATCGGGCAGATTCCCAATGGCTTTATATTTCTGGCGCTGAACGCCGTTATTATACGATTGTGCCAGATAGTCAATCAAGAGACCTATTCGTGAATAAAGAAAAAAAAGTAAGCGCATGAAAAATTTTATCGTAACCCTTTTTAGTCTTCTCCTATTTTTTGCCGGGTATAGCCAGGGAACGCCAAAATATACGACGACGACCTATAATCCCAATGTGGACAGCGTGGCCGAGGCGCTGGTCGCCCTGGCGATGAATAACCCGTCGGTCAAAGCTTCTGAGAATTTTGCACAGCAGTTCAAATACCTCTACCATGTGTCCAAAACGACCTGGGTGAACAATATCGTTCTCCAGGGCAATGTGAATGAATATTCATTTAATAAGACCTCTACGGCGGATCCCCTGAAGCAGAGCACGCAATATCCCAAATATAACTTTGGCGTTATTGTCCCTATCGGGATCTTCATCAACAGTCCCAAACAGATCAAAGCAGATTATTACAAATACCAGTTTGCCGTGGAGCAGGTCAACGTTGAAAAACAGAATATCCGCCGGGAAGTGCTCATCAATTACCACGACTACACCATGAACAGGCAGTTACTGTCCCAGTATCAGCAATTGGTGAATGACTGGCGTATCATCCATCTTAAAAATGAACAAAAATTCTCCAACGGAGAGATAACCCTGGAAGCGTTTTACAATTCTACCAAGACCTATACGGACGAGCTGAGCAAACAGGCCAACCTGAACGATGCGTTAAAAACATCTGAGGCCAAGCTGGAAGCTTTGATCGGGATGAATGTGGAAGATGCGCTTACCCAGATCAATGTCCATAAATGAGCAGGAATCAATCCCCCGAAATGAGCGGCTATACCCCCGCGGAAATGATCGGCCATCCTCCCCCGGAGATGATCAGGAATAAAGATATTGTTGTCGTCGGTCTTCAGCCCTGGGATATAAAAATAGGCAGTAATTGCAAGAATGTTGCCATAGAGCTGGCCAGATACAACAGGGTGTTATATGTGAATGCTCCCCTCGATCAGATCACCCTTCTCCGGAAGAAGAATGAACCCAGCGTGGCGAAGCGCCGGGAGATCCGGAAAAGCGGTAAAAACCTGCTGCCGATAGGGGAGAATATCTGGAACTTATACCCGAAAAACATTATTCATTCTATTAACTGGATACGTGGATCGGGCCTTTTTAATGTTTTCAACAAGTGGAATAATAAGAAATTTGCCGCGGATATCCGGGAGGCCATCGAAGAATTGTCCTTTAAAGATTTCATTCTTTTCAATGACGGCGATATGCTCAGGAGCTTTTACCTGATCGAATTATTACAACCCTCCCTGAGCATTTATTACAGCCGGGATAATTTATTGGCGACTCCATACTTCTATCGGCATGGCCATATCCTGGAACCCCGGCTGATGGAGAAAAGCACTTTGGTATGCGCTAATTCAGCTTATCTTGCAAAGGTTGCCCGGCAATATAATCCCCATTCCTTTGAGGTAGGCCAGGGATGCGATCTTTCTTTGTTCGATCCTTCCGGGATCGCCGAGGTGCCGGAAGATATAGCTGCTATCAAAGGGCCCATCATCGGCTTTATGGGCGCCCTCCTTAGCTACCGGCTTGACCTGAATTTACTGGAAAATCTGTGCCGGCGCAAGCCGGAGTGGAGCTTTGTCCTCGTGGGCAATGAAGATGAGGGGTTTAAAACATCGGCCCTTCATGATCTAAAGAATGTCCATTTCCTTGGTTTAAAGAGAGAAGACCAGCTTCCTTCTTACCTCGCCCGTTTTGATGTCGCTATGAATCCCCAGAGCATCAATGACATGACCATAGGTAATTATCCCCGTAAGATCGATGAGTACCTTGCCATGGGTAAGCCTACGGTGGTAACAGCCACGGAGGCAATGGAGACGTTCCGAGGCTACGTCTATATGGGCAAGACGGTGGAAGAGTATATCGACCTGATCGGTAAAGCTCTGCAGGATAGAGATCCCGTTCGGGCGCAGCAACGGATATTGTTTGCCCGGAGTCATACCTGGCAGAACCATGTATTGGCTATCTGTAAGGCTATCCGGGAATTGCGTCCCGGTATCTGATCGCCGGCATTTAGCGGTCCCCGCCCCCGCATTTTTTTGTCAGTCGCCGGCCGCATATTTATCCCGGACCGCCTTATCCCAAAGTACGGATTGCTGTCCCTTGCGGTATCGTATAAAACCCTGGTAAAGGGAGATATTCAGGAAAAGAAAATAATAGGGGACATACAGGAGTTTGGATTTGATATTCCTGTTAGCGAGCTGCCATCCTGCGGCAGCTGCCAGATAGAAGAGGATCTGGCCCCCGAGGAACAGGCCGTAAAAACCGGATTGCGTTTGTATCAGCAGCAGGATGTTGACGATAAAGAGAACGGGCAGCAGCAGAGGGCATAACGTCCACCGCAGTACCCTGTGAGAGATGTATTGGAAAGAAAGGACGGGATACCGGAAGATATTTAAAAGCCCTTTTAATATTACCATTGACTGGAAGGCCCCGGCGCTGATGCGGATCTTTCTTTTCCGTTCTTCTTTCAGGGAAGAAGAGGGCGTCTCCATCGCATAGGCATCGGGTTCATATTGCACCCGGAACCCTGCCATACAGACTTTCAGGGAGATGATAAAATCATCCAGCAGGACGTCATCGCCTACCGGCTCATATAGTTCCGTACGTACGGAAAATAGTTCTCCTGCGGCGCCTACGACCGTATATAACTGTGAATCCAATCGTTTGAGCAGGGATTCGTATTTCCAGTAGAGGCCTTCTCCGATGCCGGCGATCTTCGTATCTGCGGCGGTCATAATCTTTTTTTCTCCGGCTACTCCTCCTGTGTCGGCCAGAAAATAATGACGGGCTATATTGTAGATGCTTTCCTTATTGAGCAGGGTATTGGCGTCGGAAAAAATGACTACCGGAGTCCTGACATAGCCCATGGCCCTGTGCATGGCGGCTACTTTTCCTTTTCTTTCAGGTTGGTGGAGGAGGCGTATCTTTTCAAATTGAGCGACCAGGGCTGGCGTGCTGTCTGTCGATCCGTCGGTGATAAAGATAATTTCCAGTTTATCTTCCGGGTATTCCAGGGCCAGGGAATTTTTTATTTTCTCAACGATGAAATTCTCTTCGTTGTAGGCGCTGATGATGAGCGTTATGCGGGGAAGCTCGCTGGAAGGGGAGGGGAGGGGCGTACGGCTCTGGAAAATACGTTTGACCCGGACCAGGAACCATACCAGAAATCCATATCCTACATAGCTGTAAAAAATGATGAAAATACTTCCGAAGAATAAAAGGTTTAGGAAAAGCATAAGTATGATGTGTGCGCGGGCGCAAGATAACCTAAACGACCCGGAACCCTGCTGTATTGTAAAAACACTTAAAAATTTATCTTTTTTTAGGCTGACAGACTATTTTAGGTGTTTTGGCATTATTAACTTGATTATCAACCGGAGTTTCCTCAGCCGGTAGCTGGCATGCATTTTATGCTGTGGAAAATTGTCTACACTTTTTGCTAACATGGGGATAACTGGGGCTCTTTGGTATAGTTATTGATTCTGTTTAGGGTACCTATTTAAAGTTTGAATAAGGAATCCTATTGTATGAAAGTATTTTTATAAAAGCCAATATGTCTATATTCGATTTTGTAGTAATATCTAAGGTGTTCAATATCCATATCCGCTGTTCTATTTTATAAATCCGATACCCGAAAAACCATGAAAACTACAACTTTACTTAAGCTGCTGATCAGGGGACCCATGGTCTTTTATTTGCTGACGGCAATCTCTCTTACAAGTTTTGGACAGAGCGAGTCCAACAATCCCATTACTTACGACACTACCATCACAGAAAAAGCAAACGGGGAAGGTCCTTTCACCTGGCAGGTGCGGGTGACCCGGCAACAGAATGACAATTCTCCCCGTCCTGTAATTTTCAGTATGCCTGGCGCCGGCGAGGTAGGAACGAGTACGGCGAACCTGGTGAAATTCGGCCCTCACTTTTGGCTGGCCAATGGTTGGGACGGAGGGGTCAAACTGGAAAATGGCGTCCATTACCCCCTACTGATCACTGTTGAACAACCGGCCAACAATATGCGCCCCTGGCATTTAAAGGCCGTTATAGAGACTCTGTTAAATACTTTTCCGATCAAAAGGAATTCCGTTCATGTGGCCGGCTTAAGCCAGGGCTCCTACGAATGGGGTGAACTGATCGGTTTTGCAGCTTCTGCCGGCGATGAAACCGCCATGAGTGAAATCAAGAGCTGGGTGGACCTGGAAGGCGTAGGCCCCGGCGATAATTTCCTGGGATTCGACCCGCCTTATCCCACGGCTTACAAGACCTGGGCTTCCAAATATGGAGGCAAGTTCTTTGGGCTGGAGGGCACCAACGATTCCCGGAATATCTGGCAGATCTCGCAGGCCATGAATTCGGGAAAGGCTGGTTCCGCTTATTTTTCTTATGAAAATATCGGCGGCGGTGCACATTGCTGCTGGAATTCGATGTACGATCCTTCCGTGATTGACTGGAGCTGCGTGGCCCCTGTTAAAAACGTCAATATCGTACCTTCCACGAACCCGGCCAGTACGATGGGGACCTATTTCGTGGATCCGAGTACGGGCTCCAATATTTTTCAATGGATGCTGCGTCAGGGAGATACGACCCTTGTAACGACGGGTCCTCCCAGTGTTGCCCTGCCCACTGTCAGTGCAGGGAGCGCCCAGTCGGTCCAGTTACCTGCTAATGCAGCGACCCTTACCGGTACGGCGACGGCGGCATCCGGTCACAGTCTTGCCAGTACTACCTGGACGAAGACGAGCGGTCCTACTGCCTTTACGATCACTACTGCTTCCAACTTATCTACTACGGTTACCGGCCTGACGGCCGGAACATACGTATTTACGCTGACGGCTACGGATGATGCCGGTCAGTCCAATACTTCTACGGTAATGATTACGGTACTGGCGATCGCACCGCCTACGGTGAATGCCGGCAGCGCCTTATCTATAACGCTGCCTGTCAGTACGGTGAGCTTGTCGGGGACGGCCAGTGGCAACGGAGGGGCTACCATCAGCACTACCCAATGGACTTCTACCAGCGGTCCCAATACCCCCGTTATTGCTTCGGCGGGCTTGCTGACGACCGCGGTGACCGGCCTGATCCAGGGTACGTATAATTTCACCCTTACTGCTACGGATAATAACGGGAATCCTGCTTCATCGCAGGTGATCGTTACCGTTAATCCGGTTGTTAGCGTTCCGCCACCCACTACGGGCCCGAAGATCCTTGTCGCTCCGGGAGAATACCAGGCATTTTTCATCGATCAGAATAAACATCTTTATGGCGTCGGCACCAATTTAAGGACCCTGGGAGTGAATCAGACCGGTGTCCCGGGGACGACCATTGCATTGGCGGTGCCTTCCAATCTTACATTCACATCAGCGGCTGCGGGCCTGCATGGCGGCGCAGCGATAGACATGAATGGAAATGTCTGGTCCTGGGGGGATAATAGCCAGGGACAGGTAGGTATTGGCACGGTAACGGCTACGGAAGTAATGGCCCCTGTCCAGATAAGTAAAGATAACGCCGGAAATGCCTTTACGGGGATCACGGCCCTCAGTGCGTATTTCTCCGGCAATGTCGGCAATGGCTGGTATGCCATCAAATCCGACGGTACGCTGTGGGTATGGGGACAGACCCTGGGAGGAATGGCGGGGGATGGCACGGCGGGCGCTTCTGCGATGTCCCGGCCTGTACAGGTGCCCATACCCGGCGGCAGGAAAGCGGCGCAGGTCGTGGCCGGCGATCACCTCAACCTTCTCTGTACGGATGGTACCGTATGGGTCTGCGGAGGTTATGGGGCGAATTCAGCGAACCTGGGTTTCACGGTCTCCGGCACCAACTACCAGAGCTTACAGCAGCTTACTTCGCTTTCAGGTATTACCCAGATCGCCGGTGGAGCAGCTTTCAATTATGCATTAAAATCCAATGGAACTTTATATGGCTGGGGGTACTACGGTTATTATATGGGCGGCACGGGCGGTGTCAATACCCCTATGCCGACCCCTACGGACCTTACGACCCGGCTCAATCTGTCGCATCCTGTAAAGACGATCGTTTCCAACATGGTCTGTACGCATGCTATTTTAACGGATGGCACTTTATGGGGATGGGGGGATAATGCGCAGGGCGGTATCGGCAATGGCAAGGAGCTCGATTATATGAAGACGACGGCTCCCTATGCCTGGGATTTTTACCCGGCGGACCTCTTGCAGCAATCTCCCGTGCAGATCACGACCCGCAATGATTTTGTGGGGGTCTTTGCCACCCAGCCTTTTGTGATGTATACCTATGCGGAGACTTCGGACGGGCAGTTGTATTCCTGGGGAAGAAATAAAGGAGGCGTTCTGGGAAATGGAGTAGTATCCTGCTCCTCGGATGTATCAGCCACTTATCCGAATTCCTGGGATGTGTCGCTGGCTACTGCGGTCAACCCGTTGGCGGTGGCCAAGACCACAGCTGTACCTTCTCCCTGGTGTCTTTCCCATGCAACCACTTCGCCTTGTAACCAATGTTCGGTAGGCATCATTCCAATCGCCAATGCAGGGGCCAATGTTACCATTACGCTCCCGACTAATACGGCTACTGTGGATGGCAGCGCCTCCAATAATCCGGGCGGCGGCGTTCTGACCTATGCCTGGTCACAGGTATCCGGTCCGTCGCAATATACTATTACCAGCCCGACCGCGGTAACAACGACCATCACCAACCTGGTGCAGGGCGTTTACCAGTTCCAGTTGCTGGTGACCAACAGCGCGGGTGTTTCGGCAACGGCCACCGTTACTGTGACGGTCAATGCGGCTCCGGTGATCATCCCTGTTGCCAATGCGGGAGCCAATGTTACCATTACGCTCCCGGCCAATACGGCTACCGTGGATGGCAGCGCCTCTTCCAATCCGGGAGGTGGCACCCTGACCTATGCCTGGTCTGAGGCATCAGGGCCTGCACAATATACTATTACCAGCCCGTCTGCCGCAACAACGACCCTTACCAACCTGGTGCAGGGCGTCTACCAGTTCCAGTTGCTGGTGACCAATAGCCAGGGTAAGACGGCTACTGCTACCGTTACCGTTACGGTCAATGCGGCTCCGGTGATCATCCCTGTTGCCAATGCAGGTTCCGACATTTCCATTACTTTACCCACGAATACGGCTACGCTGGATGGCAGCGCCTCTTCCAATCCGGGAGGTGGCGCCCTGACCTATGCCTGGTCGAAAATATCCGGGCCTGCTCAGTATACTATTACCAGCCCGTCTGCCGCAACAACGACCCTTACCAACCTGGTGCAGGGCGTTTACCAATTCCAGTTGCTGGTGACCAATAGCCAGGGTAAGACGGCTAACGATGTGGTGAATGTAACGGTGAACAGTGCAACTGTGGCGCCGCCTGTTGCAAATGCCGGCTCCAATATTACGATCACTTTACCTACCAATTCCGTCAACCTGGATGGAAGCGCTTCTTCCGATCCCGGCGCTGGTGCGTTGACGTACGCCTGGTCCATGATCTCCGGCCCTTCGTCATACACGATCGCCAGCCCGTCAGCAGCCAAGACATCCGTGACCAACCTGGTGCAGGGGGTGTATAAGTTCAGCCTCCTGGTGACCAACAGCCAGGGAGGTTCGGCAACGGCAAACGTGTTCGTCACGGTGAATGCCGCCCCAGTCATTATTCCCGTTGCCAATGCAGGAGCCAATGTTACCATTACGCTCCCGGCCAATACGGCTACTGTGGACGGCAGCGCTTCTTCCAATCCCGGTGGCGGTACGCTGACTTATACCTGGTCTAAAATATCAGGACCTGCTCAATATACTATTACCAGCCCGTCTGCCGCAACAACGACCCTTACTAACCTGGTGCAGGGCGTTTACCAATTCCAGTTACAGGTAACTAACAGCCAGGGCAATTTGGCAACGGCTACTGTATACGTTACCGTGAATGCGGCCCCGGTAGTGACACCTGTGGCGAGCCTAGGCGTGAATGTCTCCATCACCTTACCTGTTAGTTCGGCTACGCTGGACGGCAGCGCCTCTTATAATCCCGGCGGTGGTACGCTGACCTATGCCTGGACTGAAGTATCCGGTCCGGCTCAGTATACGATCACCAGCCCCTCGGCTGCTACCACTACGGTGACAGGGCTGGTAAAAGGGATCTATCAATTCCAGCTGCTGGTGACGAATAGCCAGGGCAATACGGCTACCGCCACTATGACCGTGACGGTGATAGGAGCTAATTTGCCGCCAATCGCCAATGCAGGGAATGATACGACGATCAGTTTACCGATCAATAGTCTTTCGTTGGATGGCTCTAAATCTTACGATCCCGATGGCAGTATTGTATCCTATAGCTGGTACAAGATATCCGGACCGAATGTATCCGTTGCCATTGTCAATTCGAATACGGCCAGGCCCAGTTTGATCGGCCTGGCGGCAGGAACCTATATCTTTGAGCTGAAGGTTACGGACAACCAGGGCGCTACCGCCACAGCCGATGTGACCATCATCGTACTGAATGGCCAGGGTGGCGGGTCTTCTTTCCTGGTAGCTTCTGCCGGTAACGATACGACCATCGCCCTGCTTCCTTCCAATTCGGTAACGCTCAATGGCAGCGGATCGACGGATGTAGGCGGAACGATCACCAGTTATACCTGGGTTCAGCTGAGCGGACCTTCCGCCTCGACCCTGGCATCGCCGGATGGGGCTGTAAGCCTTGCCAGCAACCTGGCAATAGGAAAATATATATTCCAGCTGACGGTAAAAGACGATCAGGGCAATACGGCTACGGCTACCGTAACGGTGAACGTAGTAAATGATCTGCGTTTTACCGGGGACCAGGTGCTGATCTATCCGAACCCGGCCCAGAACCAGGTGCACCTCCGGATCACCAGCGATAATACCGGCAAGATGCGCGTGAATATCTATAATGAACTGGGCGCAATAGTACAGTCCGCAGAAATAGATAAAGGCCAGGCTTATATCGATGAATCCATGGATGTAAGCAGATTGGCGCGTGGCATGTATATCGTGCAGATCGTTATCGGAGACAAGAAGACGATCAATGCCAAGCTGATGAAACAATAATCTCGTAAAAATCATAAAGAGAAAAGGGGGCCATCGGCCCCCTTTTCTCTTTATATTGGATTTTGAGTACATTTGGAAGGATAAACCCCCAAAACTTCAATCAACATTAGGTGAAAATATATTTTAAGAATCTTGATGGCATACGGTTCATTGCAGCGTTACTAGTATTATTTCATCATGCCTACTATCTCAAAAGAAGTTACTCTCCCGGTTATGCTTTTATCTATGGCTGTTCTGAAAATTTAGGCAGGATAGGCGTCAACCTGTTCTTTGTGCTCAGCGGGTTCCTGATCAGTTATTTATTATTGATGGAAAAAGACTCCACCGGGACTATCAGCTATAAGAATTTCTATATCCGGAGGATCCTGCGGATCTGGCCTTTATACCTGGGATATGGGCTGCTCCTGACTTTCTTTTCCCCTTATATCGCCTCAAAGATGGGATTAGGAGGGCAGATGGACCTCCCGACGATGCTGCTGAATTTAGGTTTTCTTTTGTTCTTTGCGGTGAATATGCAACTGGCTTTTATCGGGTCGAACCCGGGTATATTCGAGATCAGCTGGTCGGTATGTATCGAAGAGCAGTTCTACCTGATCTGGCCGCTGCTGATCAATAAGTTCAGGGGGAAAATAATGAAGCTGTTACTGGTCATGTTCGGTATAACGATGCTGGTGAGGATCGTCCTGTGCATCCTTATACCTGTCTTCTACCATGGCGCCGATATCCGCGTATTCCTGTTTTCCAGTTATAATTCCAACCATGGCTATGATTACCTGATCACCAATTATCTTTTGATCTTCGATAAGCTCGACCTGTTCGGAGCCGGCTTATTTATTGCCTGGTTCTATTATAATAAGGAGCGGTATCGATCCCTGTATAAAAAATTATTCCATCCTTTGCTGCAGTGGACAATGCTGCTCCTGTTCCTGGTGTATGTGCTTTCTATTTTCGATCCCAGCAATTATTTTTACTTCCTCTTCTTTGATCATTTCGTCTGTTTTATCTTATTCGGATATATTTTGCTGGCTGCGGTGGCGGAGAATTCGATCTTCCATTTAGAGACTCCCTTGCTGAAGGCATTGGGTAAGATCTCTTATGGTATTTACCTGTTTCATACGGCTGTCCTGCAATTTTCGCTGCTCTTTTTCAAGAAGCTGGTCCGGCATCCCGGATCGCATCTCATTTATGATCTGCTGTATCCTTTATTCGGCCTGGCGGCTACCTGTACCGTTGCCTATTTTTCCTACCGGTATTATGAATCCTGGTTCCTGAAGAAAAAGGATAAATTCTCTATTATATTGTCCGGGTCAGGCCCGGCCCTGAAATAAAGGCCTGAAAACGAAGCGGCCGTCTCACCAGTAAGGGGAGACGGCCGCTTTATTATTGGGGTCAGCTACTTTGCTAGAATTTGAGGATCTGGCGGCTGTCGATCCTATTGGGGCCCTTGTAAATAGTAAGTTGATAAACGCCCTTGGTAAGGTCGCCGATGCTGGTCTGGTGGAAGCCTTGTGCCAGGCGAAGGGTTTTCAGGGTCCTTCCGCTCATATCGCTTAACAGGATGGTGATATTATCTTCTTGTACCACGATATTGAGGAGATCCTTAACAGGGTTGGGGCTTGTCTGAACGGTCACGGAATTGCCTTTACCGAAGTTGATAACGCGGATAAGGGAATAATTGCTTTTCCCATCCAGGTCGGTTTCCGCCAGGCGGTAATAGTTAAAGCCGTGCTGGCTGGGATTGGCATCTGTAAAGGAGTAGCTGGAGACGGTGGAACTGTTGCCTTTGGCGGCTACCGTGCCGATGGCCGTATAGGATACGCCGTCTGCCGAGCGCTCGATGGTGAAACGGGCGGTATTGCTTTCCTGGAGGGTGGTCCAGGAGAGATGTGCCTGGCCCCCGTCAGCCATTACCGTGAAAGATCCCCAGTTCAGGGGAAGGACGACTATGCGGGTGGCGGTAATGGAGGTGCCGGTATTGGTAAGACTTCCCAGGGAAGGGGGAAGGTTCACCGTACCGGGAAGGGCCGAGATCGAACCTGCAGGAACCGTCAGTAGGGTGTATACGGTGTTGAGGGCATCGCCGCTCGCAGCGTCCGTGACCGTCAGCGTTGAGGCGGCAAAACTAACTGCTCCTGCTCCTGATACAGCCAACTGGTCATAGGTAGTACCGGCAGTGGGGGTGCCGCCGCCAGGGAAAAGCTTCAGTGCATAAGTAGGCGTGCCTGCTCCCGAAGCGGGTGTGATCGTCAATTTGGCGGGGGTGTTGTTCCCGGGGGCGATCGTACCGGTGGAGCTGCCCGTTGTGGTTGCAAAATCAGCCGTCCCGAATCCCTTCACTGTGCCGCTGTTGGTAAAAGTAATGGCGCTGGCAACGGCAAGATTTGCCGTGGCATCGGTCAGGAAAATGACACCACCCGCCGCATTGGTTAAGGTTCCGGTTGTACTGGTAGGAACATTAACGGGGCCGGTTACGCTGAGGGAATTATTATTAATGAAGATGGCGCTGGACAATAAATAGACGTTATTGATCCAGTTGGCGGTACTGTTATTGGTCAGGGTTGCTCCCTGAAGCGCGGAGTTTTGTTGAAAGGTCACGGTCCCGTTATTGATGGTAGGGACAGCCAGGTAAGAAGACAATTCTACGGTCAGCTTTCCTCCGGCATTATTCAGGAGGGTGCCGGCGCCCGACAGCGTCGCGCCATTCAGAATGGTTATATTCCCGGTATTCGAGATGGAGTTTGCGGTACCGTTGTTAATCAGTGTATAGGTAAAGCTGCCGGCCAGGCCGAGCATGGCCCCGCTGCTTACGACTACATTTTCGAGCGAGGTATTGGCCCCGATGAAAACACTGTCGCCGGGCATGATCGTAATGGTCTCGCTGCCGGCGACAGGAGGCGCTCCGGCCGGGCCCCAGGCGCCCGCGGCATAGGTTTGCCAGGTACCGGCAGTATTCCAGTCCCCCGAAACCACTATGCTCCGGAAATCACCTGCAGTTTGGGCGAAGGTGGTTTGGGCGTAGAACAGTAAAAAAAACAGGCTGCATAAAAGGGTAAATTTCATTTTCATTCGTTTGCATTTTTGCGGTTAAAAACAAAAGGACAATATGGTTGATCTCTTTGAGAAGGATAGTGAGGATTGGCCTTTAACGAAGGATAATGAATTTTGGTCCGGGATGGTCGTAGGCTATCAGTCTACGTTTATGGGCCGTAAATATAGTTTAAACTATGTTATATCGGCTTTTTTAAGGAAAAAAACGCTTTATGTAGTAGATTTACACTTAAACCGAACAGATGAAACGTAGAAACGCCATCAGGCTCGGCCTTGGTCTTTTTGGGGGGGGAGCCCTTGGTCTCGGCGGAATAAAAAGTTATCAACTTTATAAACGTCCGGATTTCCGGGTTCTGGAAGAGCACCAGGGACTTTTGGACGACCTGGCCGAGACGATCATTCCTGCTACGGATAGCCCTGGTGCGAAGGATGCCGGCGTCGGGGCGCTGATCCTGAAAATGGTCCGGGACTGCACCGACAGGAAGACCCAGAATAATTTCATAAAAGGTTTCACGGATCTTATGGACCGGACCCGGAAAAATGGTCCGAAGCCCTTCGGAGAATGCTCTTTGTCTGAAAGAACGGCTATCCTTACTCATTTCGAGGAACAGGGGCAGCTTTATCCCGGAATAGCGGGCAAGCTGCAGCATAAGCTGGCGGGTGATTCTTTTTTCACGACCCTGAAAAAGTATACGATCCTGGGCTATTGCAGTTCCAAACGGGGAGCTACGGAAGGATTACGCTATGATTATATTCCAGGCAGGTATGTCGGCAGTGTGCCGTTGCAAGCCGGTCAGCGGGCCTGGGCGACTCAATAACAGCATACCGTCGCAACCGGTCTTCGTTCCGGGCGACCAATCAATATAAAATAACCCACAACCTACTTGAAATCATGGGAGATCCCCGGCAAGATATCAACCTTAATATTAAGGCAGCTGAGCAGCATACTTATGATGCGATCGTTATCGGGTCGGGTATCAGCGGTGGCTGGGCCGCTAAGGAACTATGCGGGAAGGGGCTGAAGACCCTTTTATTGGAGCGAGGCAGGAATGTGGAACATATTAGAGATTATCCTACTGCATCCTTAAATCCATGGGATTTCGGGCATCGTCTGCAAAACTCCGAAAAAGACAAGGCGGACAGTCCTATTCAGAGCCTGGCCTATGACGAAGGCAACAAGCATTTTTTTGTAAAGGATAAAGAGCATCCCTATACGCAGGCATCCCCCTTTCACTGGATCAGGGGATACCAGGTGGGAGGAAGATCCCTTACCTGGGGCCGGCAATGTTACCGGTTGAGCGATCTGGATTTCGAGGCGAATGCGAAAGACGGCATTGGGGTCGACTGGCCTATCCGGTATAAGGATATCGCGCCCTGGTATGATTATGTAGAGCGTTTTGCAGGGATCAGCGGGCAGGCGGAAGGGCTGCCTCATCTGCCGGATGGAGAATTCCTGCCGCCCATGGATATGAATGCCCTGGAGCGGCATTTTAAAGAGACGGTGCAAAAGAAGATCCCCGGCCGTTGTGTAACGATTGGGCGGACGGCCAATCTTTCAAAGGGCTGGAATGGAAGAGGGCCCTGTCAATATCGGAATTTGTGCAGCAGGGGCTGCCCTTTCGGGGGCTATTTCAGCAGCAACGCCGCTACCATTCCGGCGGCCCTGGCGACAGGTAATTTAACGTTAAGGCCTTTTTCCATTGTGACGGAGATCCTTTATGACCCGGAGCGGAAAAGGGCTACAGGGGTCCGGGTCCTGGATACCGTAACCCACCAGGTGGTTGAATTTTTTGCGAAAGTGATTTTCTTAAATGCCTCTACGATTGCCAGCGCCATGGTCCTGTTAAACTCCCGGTCCCATGCTTTTCCCGACGGTATGGGAAATACGAGTGGCCAGGTAGGGCATAATCTGATGGACCATCATTATCGGGTGGGAGCGGAAGCGGAATACCAGGGATTTGAGGAGGAATACTATACCGGGAGGAGGCCGAACGGGATCTATATACCCCGGTTCAGAAATATCAGCCCGGCCACTGCCCGGAAGGACTATATCCGGGGATTTGGCTACCAGGGCCTGGGATCCCGTCGTCTATGGAGTGATACGGGCGAGCATATTCCGGGTTTTGGCCTGGACTTCAAAGATCGTCTTACCCGGCCCGGACCCTGGGCCATGTGGATAAGCGCCTGGGGAGAGACCTTGCCTTATTATGACAACCGGGTGGAACAGGACAAGGATAACAAGGACTCCTGGGGACTGCCGCTGGCAAAGATCCATTTCCAGTTTAAGGATAATGAAATGGCCATGCGTAAGGATATGAAAGAGTCCGCCGTGGAGATGCTGACGGCTGCAGGTTTTTCAAATATAGCAGGCTTTGATTACCATTCCGTTGGCGGGGACTGTGTCCATGAAATGGGTACCGTCCGTATGGGGAAAGACCCCCGAACCTCTGTACTGAATGAATGGAATCAATTACATGATGTAAAAAATGTTTTTGTCACGGATGGCAGTTGCATGACCTCTTCCGCCTGCCAGAACCCCTCTCTCACTTATATGGCGCTCACCGCCCGCGCCTGCGATTACGCGGTGGACGCTCTAAAAAAGGGAAATCTTTATGTATAGACAGTCCTCCCGGATCTTCCGGCTTTCCAGGGCCTTTGCTTTTTTCCTGTTGCTGTTCGCCCTCCGCAGTTATAGCCAGGAGCGGCAATCCCCTGCTCCAAAATACATAGTGGGCACCGGGGAGTACCAATGTTTTATCCTTAATACCACTACAGGCAAACTATATGGGATCAGCGGTAACCTGCGCCTGCTGGCAACAGGCGACAGGAACGGTGAGCCGGGCTTGCCCATAGAGGTTGCCATACCCTCCCCTCTGACTGTTAAAGCGGTTGCCTCCGGCTTGCATAACAGCGTGGCGGTAGATAATAATGGTGAAGTATGGGCCTGGGGATCCAATGAGAATGGGCAGGTCGGAAATGGCACTATGGAAAATTCCGCCGATAATTACCCCCATAGAATAATAAGGGACAGCCTGGGCAATCCGTTCACCCGGGTAACCCAGGTGGCCTGCTGGGTAAATTCGTCAGCAGAAGGCTGCCTGGCTCTTAAATCAGACGGGACGGTCTGGATCTGGGGGAAGACAGGCGGCGGGTTCAGGGGAAATGGCCAGTATGGCCAGCCTAACCCCAGACCCGTACAGATCAATATACCAGATCACAAAAAGATCGTAAAAATTGTAGCTGCCGAGATTGTGCTGGCCCTGGCTTCCGACGGTAGTGTCTGGACCTGGGGCGGCGACAACCGTAAGTTCCTGTTGGGTACTTCCGGAGCCGATTTCAGAAGCCCCGGCCGTGTGATCCTTCCTCAGCCTGCCAAGGATATTGCGGGGGCCAGTTATGTTAGTTATGCCTTAGGTGTCAATGGCAAACTGTATGGCTGGGGATATGCCGGCTCGTATATGGGCATCGGTACGACCGGCTACGCAGGAAATACGCCGGTCGCTTTACCAAAGGATCTCAGCAATGACCTGAACCTGCCGCATCCGGTCATTGCGGTTACCACGAACAGTGTGTCCACCCATGTTATCCTGTCGGATAGTACGCTCTGGGGATGGGGGGACAATGCGACGGGCGCCGTGGGCAATGGCGAAGAATTGAATTATGCCAATCATATACCCCCTTATGCCTGGGATTTTGGCCCTGCTCAATTATTAGTGCAGAAACCTGTTCACCTGGCGCCGATGGTGCATAATTTCACGCATGTCTTCGGAGGAAGTGCCTATGTATTTTACACCTATGCAGAAACGGCCACCGGGCAATTATATTCCTGGGGAAGGAACAAGGGCGGTGTTCTGGGGAATGGCGTTGTAGGAGCCAGTTCTGAGATTATGTCTGTTTATCCTACTTCCTGGGACGTACCTGCCGTGACGGCCATCGATCCCTTTGCCCTTACTTCCAGTGTGCTGTCGACCTCTCCCTATTGCCTGCTTCATCCCGAAGGCAGCCCTTGCAACGAATACAAGATCCCTGCGAATAAATCCCCGGTTGCCAAAGCCGGTACAGACCGGGAAATAAGTATGCCCGCTAATTCCGTGATCCTCGACGGTTCGGCCTCCCACGACGTCGATGGTAAGGTAGTGTATTATAAATGGTTGAAGACTTCCGGTCCTTCCGGCTGCAAAATAATAAGCTTCGCGAATGTATCTACGGCTATTACCGGTCTCGTCCCGGGAACTTATGTGTTCACTTTAAAAGTTACCGATAATGGATGGGCTACAGATACCGCCTCCGTAAAAATAAAAGTGATGGGAGCCAACCGGCATTAAATGTAATAGTTACACTTTTTCATAATTCATATATTGATCCTGATCAATGTCCTTGACGGGTAACGATTTTACCTTGTGAGGTCTTAATAAAAAAATAAGAAAATAATTACCACTTGGTGGTATAGTTGGTATAGTTCTTGCGAATTATATGAGGAATTTTTTTGTGGAATTTTTACCCCCCTTTCCCTCCCGTAGTAGACGAATGATTGCCATTACAGCCATTTACCTTGTCATTAAACATCATTAACAAAAGCCATTTTTTTCAGATTTATTTCTGGAGTGAATAGCTATTTTCTAAAATGTAAATCCGGTTGTTAAAATCCAATAATGTTAAGGCTTATGAGAACTTCTACACACTTTAAGTTACAGCTTAGGGCTACCTTGTTACTTTATGCTCTTTCTTTTGTTTTTATTCCCTCCTCTTTCAGTCAGAGTGAAACCAATAACCCGGTCACGTATGACACGACTATTTCCGAAAAGGCCAACGGCGAAGGACCTTTTACCTGGAATGTACGGATCACCCGTCAGAAAAATGATGCCTCTGCAAGACCTGCTATAATAACCATGCCAGGGTCCGGCGAGGTGGGTACAAATACTGCTTATCTAACGACTTACGGCCCCCATTATTGGCTGTTGAATGGCTGGGATGGCGGCGTGAAGCTGGGCAATGGGACGCACTATCCCATTATCATTACCGTGCAGCAACCGTACGCCAATATGCGCCCCTGGCATTTAAAAGCCGTCCTGGAGACCCTTTTAAATGTATTCCCCATTAAAAAAGGCTCTGTTCATGTGGGCGGGCTAAGCCAGGGCTCTTACGAGTGGGGGGAACTGATCGGCTTTGCCGCTTATTCGGGGGATCAGACCGCGATGAGTGAAATAAAGAGCTGGGTGAACCTGGAGGGCGTAGGCCCCGGCGATAATTTCCTGGGATTCGATCCGCCTTATCCCACTGCCTATGCGACCTGGGCGTCCAAATACGGGGGCCGGCTCTTCGGGCTGGAGGGTACACAGGACTCCCGCAATATCTGGCAGATCTCGCAGGCCATGAATGCAGCAAAAGCCAATTCCGCTTATTTTTCTTATGAAAATATCGGTGGCGGCGGGCATTGTTGCTGGAATTCGATGTATGATCCTTCTGTGACTAACTGGAGCTGCGTGGCTCCTGTTAAAAATGCCAATATAGTACCCTCTACCAACCCCGCCAGTACCATGGGCAGTTATTCTGTGAACCCATCCACGGGTACCAATATTTTTCAATGGATGCTGAGACAGGGCGATACGGCCATGGCGGCAGGCAGTGTCGGCACTACGCCGCCTCCTACGTCTGGCATACCGCCGCCGACCATTACGATCGGGGGGGCTCAGACTATTGCGCTGCCCACCAGTTCGGTGACCCTTACCAGTTCGGCAACGGCCGGTACGGGAACCACTATTCATAGCTGCAACTGGACACAGGTCAGCGGTCCGAATACAGCGAAGATCACGACTCCTGCCGCCTGGAACACTACCGTGACGGGGCTGGTAGCCGGCGCCTATGTGTTCCAGATGACCGTTACGGATAATAGCAGTAATACTTCTATTGCGAAAGTGAATGTGACGGTGAATGCAGTGTCGGGCGCGATAGCGCCAATCCTTACGATCGTAGGCGCCCAGACAATCACCCTTCCCACCGGCACTGTGACGCTCAATGGTATGGCAAGCGCCAAGGTAGGCGGGGCCAGCATCCATTCCGTTACCTGGTCACAGGTCAGCGGCCCGAATACAGCCAGTCTCGCCACCCCTACGAACTGGAGTACGACGGCAACAGGACTGGCAGCCGGAGCCTATGTGTTCAGGATGACCGTTACCGATAATGGCGGTGGGGTTTATACCTCCAACACCAATGTGACAGTCAATGCTGCATCTGCGACTTCGGGAACCACAGCACCAAAGATATTCGTTGCTCCGGGTGAATACCAGGCCTTCTTCATCGATCCGAATAAAAAACTCTATGGGGTCGGCACCAACCTCAGGACCCTGGGAGTCAACAGTACCGGGACTCCGGGTACGACCCTCGCGGTGGCGGTGCCTTCCAATCTTACTTTCAAGACAGCGGCTGCAGGCCTGCATGGCGGCGCTGCGGTGGATAATAATGGAAATGTCTGGGCCTGGGGAGATAATGACCAGGGACAATCCGGAAATGGCACGGTATCGACTACCGGGCAGCTGACTCCGGTCCAGGTGACTACGGATGCGTCCGGAAAGACCTTCACGGGTGTGACGGCCCTCTGTGCTTATTTCGCAGGTAATGTCGGCAGCGGCTGGTATGCGATCAAATCCGACGGAACCCTGTGGGTCTGGGGACAGACTTTGGGCGGAATGGCAGGGAATGGTACGGCGGGCAGTACGGCCCAGACCCGGCCTGTGCAGGTGCCTGTACCGGGCAGCAGGAAGATAGCACAAGTGGTGGCCGGCGATGAACTGATCGTTCTGTGCACGGATGGTACGGTATGGACCTGCGGCGGTTATGGCGCGAGTGCGGCTGACCTGGGTTATGCCGTCTCCGGCAACAGCTATCTGAGCCTGGTGCAGCTTACTTCGCTTTCCGGTATTACCCAGATCGCGGGTGGAGGGATCTTCAATTATGCGTTGAAATCCAACGGCACTTTATATGGATGGGGTTATTATGGTTATTATATGGGAGGCACGGGCGGCGCCTCTAACAATATCCCTCTGATGACTCCGACGGACCTTACGACCCGGCTCAACCTGCCGCACCCGGTAAAAACGATCGTTACCAATATGGTAAGCACTTATGCCATTTTATCCAACGGTACTTTATGGGCATGGGGCGATAATGCCCAGGGTACCATGGGCAATGGCAAGGAGCTCAACTATGCCAACACCACCTCTCCTTACGCATGGGATTTCTACCCGGCGGAACTTTTGCAGCAGACGCCTGTACAGGTCACGACCCGTACCGATTTTGCGGCGGTCTTCGCCACCCAGCCTTTTATGTTCTACGCTTATGCCGAGACGGCGGACGGGACTTTATATTCCTGGGGCAGGAATAAAGGAGGCGTATTGGGAAATGGGATAGTAGGATGCTCCAGTGTGGCGTCTACTTATCCGAATTCCTGGGATGTGACGCAGGCCACGGTGGTCAATCCGCTGGCGATCACCACCGTTACGATGGTGCCCTCTCCCTACTGTATTACCCATCCCACAACCGCACCTTGTAATACCTGTGCGTTGGTCAATACCATTCTTAGTACTGATACGACTCTCCCTACCAGGACGGTAACACCGGAGGCGGTTGCCGTGAATAATCTGACTACCGGCGTGGCTGAGCAGATCCTCGTCTACCCCACCATTACGAATGGTACCCTCAACCTCCGGATTGTCAGCGATACGAATGGCAATGTTCAGGCGTCTATTTACGACATAAACGGAAAGATGGTTCAGGTAGAGCGCATGAGCAAGCAGGATACTTACCTGGATAAGTCCTTCAATGTGGGAAGATTGCCGTCAGGAATGTATATTATACAAGTGCTGATCGGTGACCGGAAGAGGATGGTGTCGAAATTCATAAAGCAATAAGTTAAAGCTGACCAAATAGCAAGGAGCGGCCCCTGTTCATACGACAGGGGCCGCTCTTTGTTCATACGACCTTTAATCGACCGCTTCCGTTAATACAACAGGGGCCTTCTTTTTATAGCTTCTTATAGAGTTATATAAATAAACCAGGGTCCATGCGCCGAATAAGATCATGAAAGGGTGCGCGGGATACACATACCTGGGGATAGCGACCAGGAGGGTAGGAATAGCCGTCGCGATCAGGAAGGGCAGGATCAGGATGGATGCCGCAAAGTCTTTTCTGTTCTTCCACCATCCGAACAGGCCGAAGAAGATCAGGAAAAAATTGCAGGCTCCCAGTAGCACCCGGGATACAGGCGCGCGGAACCCATCGGCAGAAGAAGCATAAAATCCCCATAGTTCCCAAAAATTGGCCAGTCGTTGTTTTACGAACTCAACCGGCTCTTTTTTCATATGGTCCAGGAACATTTTCGTGGCTTTGGCGGAGGTATTGATCTCCGGATATTTCTCCCCGATACGGAAGTCGATATGGTTGCCATATGCGGTGACAGCATACATGATGTTGATCCGGTCGTTGCCTTCAATAGAAAAAACGCCGGTTTTAATATAACAGTAAGAGCCTACCAGTATGATAGGCAGGAAGGCGCCCAGTAAGAGGCGGAAGTTGATCCTTTTCAGCAAACTATCCTTTTTCACGAAAAGAGCTTCCAGGACTACCAGCAAAATGAATACGGGGCCGATATTGGTCCTTACCACGGTGGCCAGTCCAAAGAACAGCCCGCACCAGCCGTATTGTTTCCGGTAGTAGAAAAAATAGGCTCCCAGCAGGAAGAAGATGGTAGGTATCTCCGACATGATCCATCGTACATAATTGAGCTGGGGGGGGAAGATGGCCAGGATGAGGGCGGCCAGCAGTCCCACGGTCAGGTTGTTAAATACTCTTTTGGCGATATCGTATACGAACCAAATGGTGAGCGTGGATAGGATGATATTGAGCCATAATAAAATAATCCCCGAGCTGGTGGCGTCGGGCGCCAGGATCTTTACGAAGGCAACGATAAAGGGGTAGCCATTAGGAAAATAATTCAGGTAGCGGCCCATTAGAATAATTTCCGCCTGCCGGTAGTATTCAAAAGAATCCCTGTGCATGTGGATCATGGGGGTGAAGAAGGCTATGATGATCCTTAGCAGCATACCGAATACGACAATACCCATTAGGATCTTCGGGGCATTTTTGGCTGTAATGGGCCCTGATGAATGGAGTTCCTTCATGTTCGTCATACTAAAGTTGATTTATTGGCAAAAAAAGGGTTCCTGGTCTAACGGAAAGGCTAATTCATCTTCTATCGGAAAGGCTTAAAAAAGGAAGCGGTACCCAGTTGCAACATAGGTCTGTCTCCGCTGGTATCCCCATAGGTATAGATCTCGGTATAATCGGCCAGGTTATACTCCTGCTGTATACGCCGGACTTTTTCCAGCCCGTGGCAATTGGCCCCCAGGATCTTTCCGGTGAGGCGGGATCCCGGCATGCCCGGATTACTTTGTTCAACGGTTTCCAGGCGGGTGGCTATCAGGCTCGCCTGAACCTGGTCTGCCCATACCCGTATCCAGTTTTCGGGAGAGGCGGAAACGATCACGACGGCAAATCCTGCTGCCTGAAGTTTTTCTATTTCCTGCAGGGCTTTGGGGCGGAGAAGTCCCGGCACGGCCGTGGCGCCAAACCGGTCGCAGATTTCCTGGAAACGGGAAAGAGACTCCTTCCTGAAAAAGAATTGTAATACTTTTTCCTTGGCCTGCTGGTTGGAAATAAGTTTCAGCTTATAGGCCAGCACCCAGGGGCTGGTCAGCAGGAATCCCAGGCCGAAGAGCAGGGAGCCCTTACTGAACTTAATAAATTCCAGTAAAGTATCTTTCGTGGTGATGGTGCCGTCGAAGTCAAAAAAAGCGATACGTTGTTTCATCCGTTAATTTTATAAAGGGTGAGACGCCTCACAATTTCAGTTTTTTGAACAGGAACTCGGGAATGCTCTTAATGATCGCCATGATCCAGCGCCAGAACCATTTCACATAGATCACATTCTTTTTTTTCAGGATAGCTGTATATATGTCCTGCGCTACCTTCTCTGGTGTGGCAGTGAGTAATTTGGGGAGGGGCATACCTTCCGTCATGCGGGTATAGACAAATCCCGGCTGAACCGTGAGGACATGTACGTTCTGATGGAACAGGCGGTTGCGCAGGCCGGAGAGGTAAGCTGTGAAGCCAGCTTTGGCACTGCCATAAAAGTAGTTGCTTTGGCGACCTCGTTCTCCGGCTACGGAACTGATGCCGGCAATGGTCCCTTTGCCCTGAGAAGCATAATAATTGGCTACTATATTCAGGATGGAGACGGCTCCGGTGTAATTCACCCGTATGATCCTTTCGCATTCCGCCCAGTCTGATTCTGCCGTCTGCTGATCTCCCAGGTAACCGAATACGCAGAGGGTACTATCGGGTTTGGGACTTAAAGAGGCAAAGAAAGCGGCATGCTTTCCGAAATCCCCGGCATCGAATTCATGCAGGGAAGCGGAAATGCCATGCCGGATGGCCAGATCTGATCGTAAAGGGTCGAGCCGGGATGCGTTTCGTGCGGCTAGTTGAATATCATAACCGCAGGAAGCGAATTTTTGAGCCATGGCAACGGCCATATCCGAACTGGCGCCAAGTAGTAGAACAGTGGGCATGCGGGGGTGATGAATTAGTTGATTTTCGTTAACAATAAACGGTCGGATTGAACGGAATGTATCTTTCCTTCCGGATCATATTTTTTCAGGATAGACAGGAATTGGGGGAGGTGTTTGTAGCCGGCTTGTAAGATATCCGGCTTCATACGTGCGTCCTTTGACAGGTATATCCGGCCTCCGTATTCCAGCACGAGCTTATCCAGTTCATCGAGGAATTCGAATAGCCCGGGTCTCAGGGGGAAATCGAGGGCCAGGGTATAACCTTCCATCGGAAAACCGATCAGGCTTTCCTGTTTGCCAAATAACTTGAACACCGCCAGGAAGGAGCCCAGGCCTTTGTCATTGATCCTGTGCAGGATCTCGATCAGGCCTTCTTTGCTTTCCTTCGGCAGGACAAATTGGTATTGAATAAAGCCTTTTTTCCCATATCCCCGGTTCCAGTGCAAAACTACATCCAGGGGGTAAAAGAAAGGTTCATAGTTGACGACATTATTGATCTCCTTTTTCAGGTTCTTTCGGTAGTACAGGGAATTGAAAGCCTTAACTGTAAAAATGTTCAGCACCCAGGAAGGAAGGGTAAAGGGGAAAACGAATTGCTTTTTTTTAGGTAGTTTAAGGGGGGCTGCTTTCTGCCGGTCGTTCAACTCCTCCGGTTTGGCATGTTCTCCCAGCATCAGGATGCTGCGTCCGAAAGCCTTCCCTTTTCGAAGGCAGTCGATCCAGGCTACGGAATAGGTATAGTCTTTGTATTCGTCGAAGAGACGGAGTAATTCATCCAGATTGGCTGCTTTTATCTGCTTCTGGCGGATATAGGATGTCTGGATTTTTTTCAGGTGGAATTTTATGCGGGTGATGACCCCGGTGAGCCCCATTCCCCCGCAGGTAGCTTCGTAGAGGTCCGGTAGCAGGTCGGGGCCGCAGGTGGCGATGGTGCCGTCAGCGAGTAAAACATCCATTTCTTCCACATGATGGCTGAAACAGCCATCCACATGATGATTCTTTCCATGCACGTCACTGGCCACCGCTCCCCCGACGGTTATGAATTTCGTTCCGGGCGTTACGGGAAGGAACCATCCTTTGGGCACGATCACTTCCAGGATCTGGTCCAGGGTGATACCGCTCTGACATTCGAAAACTCCATGATTACTATCGAAGGACAGGATCTTGTCGAATTTGGTGGTGGTGATGGTATTGGTAGCCAGGGAAGCATCTCCGTAGCAGCGGCCGTTCCCCCGTGGAATAAAGTTGTGGGTTGTTCTGACGTGTTGACGCATTTCCTCCAGGTAGCTGAAGTTATGTTCGTCACTTTCCGTAACCGGATAGTTTCCCCAGTTAGCAATTTCCTTCTTCATAATCTCTGGTACTGTTATTTAAACAACGTTACATTTTTAGAATATAAGATCAGGATAAAACTGGCGATCCAAAGGAGTAATGTGATCTGGATAAAGCGGTCTTTATAAAGGATCTTAGTAGGTGAACCTGAGTCGGCCGACACATATATGATCGACAAATATCGCATAATTCCAGCTAAAACAAAAATACAGGTATAATAGAGCCTGGAAGAGCCCATTCGCTTGATGGTCTCTTCCGACGTAGTGTACATAAGATAAGCGACCACGATGACAGCGCATACCAGGGCCAGCAGCACATTGAGCAATTCCAGGTTGTACCCTTTGATAGATCTGCGCATGTCGGTGCCCGAACTCAGCTTGAGCAATACATCATCTCTTCTTTTACCAATGGCCATAAAGACGGCCAGCAGGAATACCATGATGATGATCCATTCGGAGAGGGGGACATAAGAGATGACGGAGCCCCCTTTTATACGAAGTACGAAACCCATGGCCAGGATCATAATATCCAGGATGGCAATGGATTTCAATCCCAGGGAGTAAGCGAGATTTATAAGGAAATAGATGGCTACGACGAAAAGGAATTTATCCCGGAGCCACCAGGCAAGCCCGAACCCTGCGATGAGGAGCAGGCCGCAGATGACAAGAGCGACAGAAGGGGCGACCGCTCCGGAAGCCAGGGGACGCTTACATTTGACGGGATGTTTGCGATCGTCTTCTCTATCCCGGTAGTCATTTATGATATAAATACTGCTGGCAATGCAGGAAAATGCAATAAACCCATAGAATACGCTGACCAGCTTAGGGATGTTGAAAATTTCGCGGCCAAAAAACAAGGGGATGAATAAAAAGAGATTTTTAGCCCAATCTTTAGGTCTTAAGAGTTTAAGGTACGCCACAGCATTAATTTATCGGGACAAAATACAAACAAAAAGACAAAATCTATAATATTGCGCTTAAATAATATAATAAGTTAATTTCCCGCTGAGTTTGCCCTTTCTAACCGTTGGCTAACCGTAAATATTGTTACTATGACGCGTAATTTGACCGCCAAAGCTGAAATCCTGATCATTGTTCTGCTGGCCTGTATTCCCCTGTTCATTCGTCTTCCTTACCGGGTGAATATTTTCCTTTCCTGGGAAGGGGCTTATCGTATGAGCCAGGGGCAGCTACCTTTCCGGGATTTCGGCATTCCGCTGGGGGGCATGTTCTGGGTGATCCCGGCTCTTTTTTTCAAGCTATTCGGGGCTAAACTGATCACTCTCGTCAAGGCACAGGTATTTATCAATATTGTAGCGGGGCTTTCTTTCCGGTCTGTTTTGAAAAGCTTGTCCGTGAATAAAGGGATCCGGCTGGTATCCGTATTACTTTTCTGCATTTCTTATTCTTTTTTAAATTTCTGGCCCTGGTATAATCATTCGGTGATCATGTATGAGTTGGTGGCATTAGCTTTCCTTTTCCGGTATATCCGGTTGGATGGGGGTGTGGCCGTTACCAGCCGGCAAGGGGAAGTGGGGATTCTTTCGGCGGTAGGGAACCGGTATAAGCCGGTGTGGCTTTTTGCATCCGCAGTGTTTTGTTGTTTTTCTTTTTTTACAAAGCAGGATGGTGGGGGAATGGCTTTTATGATTGTCTTTGTTATCCTCGTCGTTCACAGTGCGTATGAACGAAAATGGAAATCCCTGCTCTTTTTTGTTGGAAGTTATCTGCTGGTGTTGTTCCTTCTCCTCCTTCCTTTGCTTAAATATGGTTTCGGGTATTGGTTTAACCACGGCCAGGCCCCTCATACTGCCCGTGTGTCGGCTTTCGATATCACGGAGGAATTCCTGGGTTCGTCCCAATGGATCAAATTCTATATTTTTTTGGTGCTGGTGCTGGTTATGGCCCGGTTCCGCGAATGGTCCGTTTTGCGGGAGGACAGGAATGGAGTATTACTGGTGGTTCTTACGTTGGGGATCCTTGGGGAGGCGGCGATCTTCCAGGTGACCAGTTATACCCCTCCGGATAACAATATTTTCTTCCACAGCTTTGCTTTTGCGTGCATCCTCTCCCTACTGGCTCCGCTATTGCCGGTAAATCTGGGTGTGGGCCGGTGGACCGTCATTTTGTCGGCGGGAGTCCTGTTGTGGTGGAGTGGCACCTGGTGGAAATATATGCAGAGGGTAGCGGCCGGAGTCCTGCCGCACCGGGAACAGGCAAAATCATCTACAGGGGAAAATGTGGTGAACCGGTCGACTTATATGATCAACCGGGATACTGCCGGAGATATCCCCATGGACCAATGGGTGGAGTGCGGCCTGCCGTCCTTTAACCGGATCAATATGCCGCGACCTACTGTGGATGGTATCCGGCGGCTGATGGATATGCAATTGGTGAAGGATGGAAAAGGAGGGGGGCTGCGGGTATTGAACATGTCGGAGCTTACTCCGCTGGCGGAGGAAATCCCCTTTGCGCTGGAACGAAATTCTCACCTTCCTTTGTGGTATCACCTGGGGGTGGGTATGTTCAACAAGCAGGCCGATACGTTTGAGACGAGGATCCGGGATCATTATTATGACCTGGTGCTTTTTGAATATATCCCTACGCTGAATAATTTCTATCCTTTCCGGGTGCGGGACTCGTTGCTGCTGCATTACCAGAAGGTGGACTCCTTTATGGCCCCAAGGAGGGGAGGGGAGACGATGGGGAATATAGAGGTGTTTATCAGGCCTTCTTCTGATCCTATCAGACCTGCTGATTCCGGAATAAGCAAATAGCTGGGAAATCCTGTTTAATTTTGGCGAAATATTTCATTCATTAACACTGTAGCTTCTATACTTACCAGCCCGATCGAATACCTGAAAGGGGTGGGACCCTATCGGGCAGATCTTTTGAAAAAAGAGCTGGAGATCTTCACTTTTAACGATCTCCTGGACCTATACCCCTACCGGCATCTGGACAGAACAAAGATCAACCTGATCGGGGAAATTACTCCGGAGACGGAATATATCCAGGTGGCGGGTAAGCTTACCAGCGTATCGATCCTGGGGGAAGGGAGAAGCCGGCGGCTGGTGGCTGAATTAAGGGATTCCTCCGGGGTTTTGGAGCTGGTATGGTTCCAGGGGATAACCGGTATGCAAAAATTGCTGGAGACAGGCAGCGAGTACCTGGTATTCGGACGGACGGGCTATTTCCAGGGCATTCCCCAGATCACACATGCGGAAATCGAATTATTTGTAAAAGAAAAGACGGCTGGACAGGCGTTCCTGGAACCGATTTATCCTGCTACGGAGAAGTTAAAGGCCAAAGGATTGGGGGGACGCCAACTGGGCAAACTGACCCTTGCCCTGCTGGGCCTTCTGAAAGAAAAAGACCTGCCTGAAAATTTACCGGAGTCCGTGCTGATTTACCCGGATCCGGCGACGGGGCAGGCTCAGAAATTCCTTTCCCGGTATGAGGCCTACCGGCAAATCCACTTTCCCACGCATCCGGACCTTTTCCGGCAGGCGGTATCCCGCCTGAAATTCGAAGAATTCTTCATAGCTCAGTTGCGCCTGGGGCTGATCAAGTCAAGAAGGCACCGGTCTTCCCAGGGAGTCCTGTTCGCGCAGGTGGGGGAGCTCTTTAACCGGTTCTATAGTGAGTATTTGCCTTTTGAACTGACCGGGGCTCAAAAAAGGGTGCTGAAAGAGATCCGGCGGGATACGGGCAGCGGCAGGCAGATGAACCGGCTGCTCCAGGGGGATGTGGGCAGTGGTAAGACCATTGTGGCCTTGCTGGCCATGTTGCTGGCGATTGACAATGGTTTCCAGGCCTGTCTGATGGCGCCTACGGAGATCTTGTCCCGGCAGCATTACGAGGGTATTTCCGGGCTGCTGAAGGAGCTGCCTCTGAATGTCAGGCTGTTGACAGGCTCTTCAAAGTCCAGGCAGCGGAAAGAGGTATTGGCGGCGGCGGCGGACGGCACCCTGCATATCCTGATCGGTACGCATGCGATCCTGGAGGATAGCGTTCAGTTCCAGCGACTGGGACTGGCCATTGTGGATGAGCAGCATCGTTTTGGCGTAGCGCAGCGGGCCCGTCTGTGGAATAAGGCGGTGATCCCCCCCCATGTGCTGGTGATGACGGCTACCCCGATCCCCAGGACTTTGGCCATGACGGCCTATGGCGATCTGGATTATAGTATCATGGATGAATTACCCCCGGGAAGGCAACCAATTGCCACTGTCCATCGTTTCGAAGATAGGAGACCGCAGGTAATGGACTTTATCCGGCATGAGGTGAGTAAAGGGCGGCAGGTCTATATTATTTTCCCCCTGATAGAAGAATCGGAGACCCTGGATTATGAGAACCTGATGAAGGGGTATGAGAATCTGAAAGCTTGGTTCCCGGAACCGAAGTATTGGATCAGCATGGTGCATGGCCGGCAGACAAATGTAGAAAGAGAGACCAACATGCAACGTTTTCTGACAAAGGATACTCAGATCATGGTAGCGACTACGGTCATTGAAGTAGGGGTAAATGTGCCCAATGCGACGGTGATGGTGGTAGAAAGTGCTGAAAAATTCGGTTTGTCGCAGTTGCATCAGTTGCGGGGAAGGGTAGGAAGGGGGCAGGAAAAAAGCTTTTGCATATTATTAACAAGTCCCCGTCTAAACAAAGAGGCCCGTGAACGGTTAAATATCCTGTGTGCTACGAATGATGGCTTCAAAATTGCTGAAAAGGACCTGGAGATCCGGGGGCCGGGAGATATTGGAGGGACCCGCCAGAGTGGTATGTTGAATTTTAAGCTGGCCAATATCGTGCAGGACAGGGACTTGCTGGAGCTTGCCCGGGAGATGGCGGAAAGGGTGCTGGAAAAGGACCCTGATCTGATAGAAGAAGAGAATAAGGGGTTGAAAGCCTTTTTGCAGGGGCAGCATGGGAAAACGCAGTGGAGCAAGATATCGTGAGTTTGCTGATGGGGCCATTGGCTCCAGGGAGGGTTTTTTAGCGAAGTAAAAAATGCCGGCATTTTTTACTTCGGGTCTAATAATGGGCCTTCGGCCGAGACGCCCGTGGCGTCTCTTTTAAACTCAATAAATTGGGAAGAATTACCCTTATTGCCCTTTTATTCACTTTTTTCGCCCTTCAACTCTCAGCGCAGTCCGGTGGCTATTCTAACTTAGAATTTGTTGAGAACAAAGGACAATGGGATACTTCATTGATAAAGTTCCGGGCGGAAATGAGCGCCGGGTTTTTTTTTATGCAGAAGAAGGGGTTCACCGTGCTGCAGTATGATACTTCCGATCTGAGGCTTATTCATCATTTTTTTCATGGGGACGATCCTGCCGCCGTTGCTTCCGGTGGAGGTGGAAAGAAAGCGGCCAGCACTGGTGGTAAGGCCGTGGCCAGCTATTCGGGCAAACTGCCGGTAACCGGCAAAGGGGGCAGTGGCGGATCGGGTGTTGGAGGGCCTCCCGTACTTCACTCCCATTCCTACCGGGTAAGTTTTGTGAATGCCAGCGACCAGGTGGAGATCACTCCGGATAAAGCCCTTCCTTCCTATAACAACTATTTTATCGGAGACCGTACGCGATGGGTCTCCAACTGTAAATTATACCAGGGGGTCGTTTACAAGAATATTTACCAGGGGATCGATCTGCATTATTATACGGATGGAGGCTTTCTGAAATATGATATCATCGTACATCCGGGTGCGGATCCCGGTCAGATCGCCCTGAAATACGAGGGGCAAAATAAATTAAGCATTAAGAAGAGCCAGGTGCTGGTGCAGACTTCGGTAGGTACGGTAAAGGAACTGGAGCCACGTTCTTATCAGTTGGACAAGCAGGGAAGAACGGATGTGGCTTGTAGTTATGTGCTGGTGGATGGGAATACGATCAAATTCAAACTGAAGGATTATTCTCCCGATGCCACGCTGGTGATCGATCCGACGGAGGTGTTCTGCTCTTTTACGGGAAGTAAATCGGACAATTGGGGATATACGGCTACGTATGATGGCTCGGGTAATTTTTATGCCGGGGGCATTGTGCTGGACGAAAGCTCTCAGAACCCTTCGGGACCTAACGGTAGCGGGTATCCTGCTAGTCCGGGAGCCTATCAATCCACTTACCAGGGTGGAGATGGTTCGGAAGGATCTGGATATAATTATGATGTGGCTATTATAAAGTTCAGCTCCAATGGGGCCAATCGTCTCTACGCTACTTACCTGGGGGGAACAGGAGACGAGCAGCCCCATAGTATGATCTGCGATCCGCAGGGGAACCTTGTGGTAACGGGAAGGACCTCCTCCCCTAATTTCCCTACCTATCCTTCTACGGTTACCAGCACGGGTAAGGGATTCGATATCTTTATCACTAAATTCAATTCGACGGGGACCGGCCTGATCGGCTCGAGAAGGATCGGGGGAAGCGGGGATGACGGGGTTAATTTTTCACCAAAATATCTAAATGCACCCAGGCCGGGATCGACAACATCAAGCGGAGGGACCCAGGACTTGCGTCTCAATTACGGAGATGACGGAAGGAGCGAAGTGATCCTGGATGCCGCCAATAATATCTATGTAGCGGCATGTACCCAATCGACGGATTTTCCTGTGCAGGGAGCTTTTCAGCCTGCTTCCGGCGGCGGCCAGGACGGCGTGCTCCTGAAGACCAGTTCCGATGTCAGTACGATCCTTTTCAGCTCCTACCTCGGGGGTAGTGGCAGTGATGCCGCTTTTTCGCTGGCTTTGGACCCTATTACGAATAATATTTATGTGTCGGGCGGTACGATGAGCACCGATCTGAAAGGTACGGGCAACGGAACGGTGTATCATTCTTCCAACCAGGGAGGAGTGGACGGCTTTGTCTCCATTATTGCCAATGACGGCAGCAGTCTGATCAAAACTACTTATTTCGGTACGACGGGAACGGATATGATCTATGGCGTTCAATTCGATAAAAACGGTTTTCCCTATATTATGGGGACTACGACAGGGGTGATCACCCCCGTGAACTCCCCGTTCAACCAAAATAATAACCAGGCCGGCGGAAAACAATTTATTACCAAGCTGAAGCCGGATCTTTCCGGGGTTGTTTATTCCGCCAATTTCGGGCCTTCCAATACCCAAAACAACTATCCGAATCTTTCGCCTACGGCCCTCCTGGTGGACCGTTGTGAAAATGTATATGTTTCCGGATGGGGAGGAGGGGTCGACGTGCACGATGGCTATAGTAATGCCACTACTGCCGGATTGGTCGTGACTTCCGGCGCTCTTAAATCGAACACGGACGGGGAGGACTTCTATTTTTTCGTGTTGCAGAAAAATGCAACCAGTCAATTATACGGCAGTTTCTTCGGGCAACAGGGGGGGAATTTCGGCGATCATGTGGATGGAGGCACCAGCCGGTTTGACAAGCAGGGGGTCATCTACCAGGCGATCTGCGCCAATTGTTATGGGGGAGCTAACTTTCCTACGACGCCCGGCGTCTGGGCTTCTGCCAATGGAACGGGCGTCGCTGGTTGCAATGAGGCTGCGGTGAAGATCTCCTTTAATTTTGCCGGGGTATCGGCGGGGCTAAAGTCCACGCTTGCGGGGAGGGGGGATAGCCTGGGTTGTGTGCCTTTACAGGCGGCTTTCCAGGATACGATCCGGAATGCGAAAAGTTATATCTGGAATTTTGGGGATGGCAGTGCGGATACCGGCACGGTGGGGTATCTGGTAAATCATACCTACACAAGGACGGGTACTTTCCAGGTCATGCTGATTGCTATTGATTCCAATACCTGTAATGTGGCGGATACGGTGTATAAGAATATCACGGTGAGGGATAACAAGGCCCTCCTGGATTTTAGTTATGCTAAAGTAGGTCCCTGCACCTCGCTGGACTTCGACTTCATTAATTTATCCACGGCGCCGGCGCCGGCCCAGCCTTTCGGGGACAGCTCCTTTGTCTGGATCTTTGGCGATAAGCCGAATATAACTATTCCTGCGGGCGCTGTCACCAATGTCACGACCTATTCTTTCCCTGCTCCGGGTACCTATAATGTGACCCTGCGACTGGTGGACACGAATTATTGTAATTACCCTGCCGATACAACGAAGCAACTTTTTATAGCTGCCAATGTGAAAGCGCAGTTTGAGACGCCGGCTACCGGCTGTGCGCCCTACCTGGCTGTTTTCAATAATACTTCTATCGCCGGGCAGCAATATTATTGGGATTTTGGGGATGGTAGCATCGATTCCACGGACAGGACTCCTCCTCCTCATTACTATCCTAATCCGGGGTCTTATATAGTCAAGCTGAAAGTAGTGGACACCAATACGTGTAATAAAGTGGATTCCACCCAGCTGACCATTACGTTACAGGGTAAACCTAAGGCCGGGTTCAGCTTTACGCCTTCTCCGCCGGTACCCAATACTCCAACGCTGTTCGAAAATCTGTCTTCCCCGGATGCGGTGCGGTTCGTATGGTTATTCGGGGACGGGTATTCGACGACGAAGCTGACCAGGGACACGGTAGTGCATCAGTATAATAAGACGGATACTTTCCAGGCTTGCCTGGTCGCTATCAACCAGGCGGGTTGTGCCGATACGATCTGTCATCCGGTGGCCGTGCTTATCAACCCCCTGCTGGATGTGCCGAATGCGTTCACTCCGGGACGATTTGGCGTGAACGGGATCGTGAAGGTCGTTGGGTTCGGTATTGCGCATATGGTGTTCCGCATTTACAATCGCTGGGGGCAGATGGTCTTCCAGAGTAATGATCCTTATATCGGGTGGGATGGCACTTATAAGGGTGTCTTACAGCCGATGGATGTATATGCCTATACTTTGGAAGCGGAGTATTCAGATGGGACGCATGCTTCGAAAAAGGGAGATATTACTTTGATACGGTAGTTGCGGGGAGCTGTTTTTTTTCGTAAATTGAAAAAAGGAAATTTTGAAGAAAAAGGCTTTTATAGTTGGATTATTATGGATTACTGCCGTTCTGCCGTGTTTTGCGCAGGACGGGGCTTCCAATATTGAATTTGTGGAGAATAAAGGGCAGTGGGATAGCCGGGTGGACTTTAGGGGGGATATGATGGTGGGGGCTTTTTTTTTACAGAAAAAGGGATTTACGGTCCTGCTACATAATGTCGATGACCTGGTGCGGATGACGAATGCGCACCATGGAGTACTGGATGCTGTTCCCGGTGGAGGCCCTGTTGGCGGTGGTTCTGTTGGTCCAAAGGGACCAAAGGACCAAAAGGCCGTTGCTTCTATCGGCGAAACGGCCAAAGGGGGGACTTCGGAGGGCGTGCCCGGTGATGTCCTTATACATTCCCATGCTTATTCCGTTTCTTTCCTGGGCGCCAGCGAGGGGGTAACGATCATTCCGGATAAACCCCTGCCCAGCTATAATAATTATTTTATCGGCCATGATCCTTCCAAATGGGCCAGTAATTGCCGGATCTTCCAGGGGGTGACCTATAAGAACATTTATCCGAATATCGATGTCCGTTATTATTCCGATAAGGGGCAATTGAAATATGATATTATTGTTCATCCCGGCGGGGATGTGGACCAGATTGCCCTGCGTTATGAAGGGGCGGATAAACTAAGCACGAAGAAAGGTCAGCTGATCGTCAGTACTTCTGTCGGCCAGGTGAAGGAGCTGGCGCCTTATTCCTATCTATTCAATGAGCAGGGCAAGACGGAGATCGGCTGCAAGTTCAGTATCCGGGATGGGAATACGGTGAGATTCAAAGTAGGGGAACATGATCCCGGGTCTACCCTGATCATCGATCCTTCGCTGGTCTTTTGCACTTTCACCGGGAGTAAGGTGAGTAACTGGGGTTTTACGGCTACGCCGGGTCCGGATGGCAGTTTTTTTGCCGGCGGCATTGTTTTCGGGGAAGCATTCCCCTGGAGTACCGGCGCTTTGCAGCCGCAATACGGCGGGGGGCAATTCGATGTGGGTATTATGAAATTCAGCAGTAATGGAGCCAACAAGGTATACGCTACTTATATCGGGGGCAATGACAGCGAGACGCCTCATAGTATGATCTGTGACGCCCAGGGCAACCTGATTGTCCTTGGCAGGACTTATTCTTCGGATTTTCCTTATAAGACAACGGCCGGTCCCGGGGGGGCTGCAGATATATTCGTAGCCAAGCTGAATGCTTCCGGAAGCGTGCTGATCGGCTGTATGCGGATCGGTGGGACGGGCAATGATTGTGTGAATATGGAAGATCAGCTCAGGAACCATAATGAGAAGGCGGACTCTCTTGTCCGGAATTACGGGGATGATAGTCGTAGCGAGGTCGTCCTTGACGGCTCGAATAATATCCTGGTGGCGGCCTCTACCCAATCCTCCGCGCCGGAGGGGCTTTTCCCCATTGTAGGAGCTGTATTTCAGCCAAATTATGGCGGGGGATGGCAGGATGGGGTAGTCCTGAAGATCGACCCGGACTGTAATCACCTGATATGGAGCAGCTTTCTCGGGGGGACGGGCAGTGATGCCGCCGTTGTGTTAAAAGCCGATCCCCTCAATGGGGATATTTATGTCGGGGGCGTTACGACGAGCAGCGATTTTCCGGGTAATAAGGCGGGCGTGATCCAGGCCGCTTATAGTGGTGGAGCCTGCGATGGCTTTGTCACCGTGATCTCTGCGGATGGCCGCACGCAGAAAAAGAGCAGTTATTTCGGTACGCCGGCTGCGGATGCCATCTATGGCCTACAGTTCGATAAAAAGGGATTTCCTTATATCATGGGGACGACGAATGGCACCTGGCCGGTGACCCCGAATGTGACTTATTTTACCCAGGGCGCCAAGCAGTTTGTTTCCAAGCTGCAGCCGGATCTGTCGGCATACGTTTATTCCACGACTTTCGGGCTGGCTCCCAGGACGGGGCCCGGTGGTAATTTCCCCAATATTTCGCCAGTGGCTTTCCTGGTGGACCGTTGTGAAAATGTGTATGTCTCCGGCTGGGGGGGATGGATCATCCCGGGGGAGGGGGATCCTTACGGCCTGTCCGGAACTTTAGGGATGCCTGTAACTCCGGATGCAATCAAAAAGCAGACGGACAACCGGGATTTTTACTTTATCGTACTGAAGAAGAATTCTTCGGCCCTGTTGTACGGGACTTTTTACGGGCAGGATGATAATGGCAAGAGTATCAGCGAGCATGTGGATGGAGGCACCAGCCGTTATGACCAGAATGGGATCATCTACCAGGCTATCTGCGCCAATTGTAATGGGGGGACAACCAGACCTTTTCCTACGACGCCGGGCGTCTGGTCGCCCAGGAATGGGGCCGGTACCAATGGCTGCAATCTGGCTGCCGTGAAGATTTCCTTCAATTTTGCCGGTGTGGCTGCAGGGCTAAGGGCTTCTGTCAACGGGCGTAGTAATGATACTTCGGGTTGTGTGCCGATGGATGCCGTTTTCCAGGATACGATCCGGAATGCGAAATCCTACATCTGGAATTTCGGGGATGGGGGAGCGGATACCGCTACTACGGACTATATCGTGAGCCATATGTATAATCTGCCGGGCAAGTATACGGTGATGCTGGTGGCCATCGATTCGAATAGCTGTAATGGCCGGGATACGTCCTACCGGCATGTCATTGCCCGAACGGACAGGGCTGTCATGGATTTCTCGTTTGAAAAAGTAGGAGATTGCCAGTCTCTGAATTACCAGTTCACCAATTTATCTACCACTCCCTCTTCCAGGCCTTTCGGGGACAGCAGTTTTGTATGGACCATTAATCCGCCGGGGACCCGGTTGCCTGCAGGCCCTGTTTCCAATATCATGACCTATAGTTTCGGAGCGGCAGGGACCTATATTGTCAGTCTTGTGCTGGTTGACACGGCTTATTGCAACTATCCTGATTCAGTGACCAAGACCTTGCGGGTATCGCCCCTGACGAAGGCTCAATTTGTTACGCCGGCTACCGGCTGCGCCCCCTATACGGCTATTTTCAACAATACTTCTTTAGGAGGATTGCAATTCTTCTGGGATTTCGGAGATGGCAGTACTTCCACGGACCCGGCGCCTGTGCATGTTTATCCTAATCCGGGGTCCTATAAGATCAAACTTGTCGTGACTGATACCACGACCTGTAACAAAACAGACTTTGCCGAACAGACCATCCTGGTGAGCGGAAGACCGAAGGCGGCTTTTAGCTTTGCTCCTTCCCCACCGGTGGCGAATACCCCCATCGTCTTTACGAACCAATCTTCTCCGGATGGGGTCCGGTTCGTCTGGGATTTCGGAGATGGAGATTCTACGGTGCAGACTACCCTGGATACGACCCGGCATCTGTACAAGGCGACGGATACTTTTCATGTATGCCTGGTGGCCTTCAATCAATATGGCTGTACGGATACGGTCTGTCACCCGGTGGCAACGCTGATACATCCCTTACTGGATGTGCCGAATGCCTTTACCCCGGGTCGTTTTGGCCAGAATGCGATTGTCAAGGTGATGGGCTTTGGCATCACCCGCCTGGTATTCCGGATCTACAATCGCTGGGGGCAGCTGGTATTCCAGTCGAATGATCAGGACATAGGATGGGATGGGACTTACCGGGGGAATTTGCAGCCCATGGATGTATATGCCTATACCCTGGAGGCGGAATTTTCAAATGGGACCCGCGTAAATAAGAAAGGAGATATAACTTTGATACGGTAAAGAGGAAGGAACCATTTAGAAGACAACCAAATTGAGCAAGGAAACGTAATTTATATTAAATACACCGGGAGCCTGTCGCTTCCAAAAACTGAGGGGCGTGAAAAAAATAATATTCATGGAGTGTTGTATCATCTGGGCTGCGTTAAGCGGTAAGGCGCAGGATCTTCATTTTTCCCAATGGTTCAATTCTCCTTTAACAACCAATCCCGCCAATACCGGGTTTATACCGGATGCCGACTATCGTATTGGCGCCAATTACCGCGATCAGTGGTCACCTATCATGTCTGTGCCATACCGGACGATGAGCTTATGGGGGGATGCGCAGGTCTTCCGGAACAGGATCGAAAATGGCTGGATGGGGCTGGGAGGGGTGATCCTCCGTGATGATGCGGGTTCCGGTACGCTGACCTCTACGCAGGTATATGGATCGGTGGCCTATCACCAGATGGTGGGATATTCCAGCCTGATAACGGCCGGCTTCAATGTGGGGGTGGTCAATAAACGGATCAATACTACCAATTTGAAATTCCCCGACCAGTTCGACGGGAAATTTTTCGATACGCAATTACCGACCAGTGTTGTGATCGATCAGCCCAATGTAAGTTTTTTCGATATGCAGGTGGGGTTGAACTATGCCTATTTCCCTACGAGTAACATGTATGTGAATGCGGGATTTTCCGTGCAGCATATCAACCGGGCCCGGGAATCCTTCTTCAGTACGGATCCTTCGGGTTTTGACAGCCGGATCGCCCCCCGCTATATCGGATTCCTCAATGCCAGCTTTAAGGTCAATGACCAGGTAATCCTCAATCCGATGGGATATTATACGAGCATGGCAGGCGCTTCGGAAGCGGTACTGGGGTTAAATTTGCAATACAATCTCCAGGACCAGGGCGACCAGCAGCTGATCGGGGGGCTGTATTACCGGGCGGGGGATGCGATCATACCGATGATCGGGTTCATCTATAAAAACATCAAACTCACTTTCACCTATGATGTGACGACTTCCTCGGTCAAACATTATGATGGAGGCTTCGGGGCTTATGAGTTCGCACTAGTGAACCAGGGCTTCTATAGTGAGTATAACGGGGACAGGAGGCAGTCGCTTTGTCCGACCTTTAAACTCTGACAGGCATAGCACAAACAAAAAGAAAACAATGATAAAAAGAGTTGTAATTGCGGTAGGTTTATCGATGATCGTAATGGGAGGATTTGCTCAGGGACATATGCCGAATCGGATCAATACTTATTCCGATGAGGGGCCGGGAACTGGTTTTTTGAAAGAGAATTTATTCATCGGAGGGGGCTTAAGTCTTGGCTACGGGTCCTATGATTTTAATGTAGGGGCTACTCCCGAGATCGGGTATTCCCTGAACAAGTGGTTGGATGCGGGGATCGTGGTGAATATAAATTACAGTTCCGAGCGGGCGGACCTTTATTATAATAATAATACCCGGTATCGGAGCTTTAATTACGGAGGCGGGGTTTTTGGGCGGGTATGGCCGCTGCCTTTCCTGTTCTTCCAGGCGCAGCCGGAATACAATTTTATCAATTATAATGCAAAATATATGGGACCGGGAGGGGGGTCTTCCTCCCAGACCACCAATGCTCCCAGCCTGCTGCTGGGTGTAGGTTATGGGCAACGTATCGTCGGGCAGAGTAGTTTTTTTCTCTCTCTTAGCCTGGATGTCCTGAATAGCCAATATTCTCCTTATCGTGATTTTAACGGGACTGCGCTACCGGTTGTCCGGGCAGGGTTTGACTTTTACCTGCATCCGAGAAGGTAGGGACGTTACACGATCACGTTAAATACTTCCACGGGTGTTTCGCAAAAGCTAATCCTTTCTTCCAGCACGTCATAAAGGAAACCTTCTTTTTCCAACTGGCGTAAATGATTCAACAGGTGATTATAGAATCCGCCGGAATTGAGGATATAGATCTTTTTGTCGTGGATCTTTAATTGATTCCAGGTCAGCATTTCAAAAAGTTCATCCAGGGTACCGAAGCCGCCGGGGAGGATAATGGCGGCATCACAACGGTCATACATCATTTTTTTGCGCGTGTGCATATCGGGAACGATGGCTAATTCCGTCAGGCCTTTGTGATGGCGTTCCCATTCCTTTAATCTTTCGGGAATGATGCCTACGACATGGCCTCCGCCTGCCAGGGCGGCGTCTGCTACGATGCCCATCAGGCCTGTGCTGCCACCCCCGTAGATCAATTTCAATTTTAATAAGGCGATCAGCTTACCCAGTTCTGCCGTATGCCGGGCGAACAGGGGATCATTGCCTGTCTGGGAACCACAAAAGACCGCTACAGATTGTGTTTTCATAACTAGTGCTCAATTCAAATTAAAATTCAATTATTAAACTTGTATTTCCTAATTTGAGACGGAATTAAATTCGTACATGTCCCCATCTCTTTTATTCACTTTCGTGATCGGTTATTTCCTGCTGTTGCTGGGAGTGGCCTGGCGTACTTCGCGTCATTCCAATAACGATAGTTTTTTTATCGGCAACCGGAATTCCAACTGGAGGCTGGTAGCTTTTGGCATGATCGGCACTTCTTTGTCCGGGGTCACTTTTGTGTCGGTCCCCGGGACAGTGGGTGATTTTGCAGGAGTGGCCTACAAGGCTTTCGGTTATTTTCAGGTAGTGATCGGAAATTGGATAGGATGTCTGGTGATCGCCTTTGTTTTACTCCCGCTGTATTACCGGTTGCAGTTGACTTCTATTTATAATTACCTGCATACCCGGTTTGGCAAGATCGCATACAGGACGGGCTCTTTGTTCTTCATCATCTCCCGCACGGTGGGAGCCACAGCCCGCCTTTATTTAGTGATCAATATATTGCATATTTTTATCCTGAAAGAATTAGGGGTTCCTTTTGCGCTTACCTGTTTTGTCATCCTGCTGATGATCCTGCTGTACACTTTTGAGGGAGGGGTGAAGACGATCGTCTATACCGATACGCTGCAGACCACTTTTATGTTGCTGGGGCTCGTAGTGTGCATTGTCTATATCCTGCAGCATATGGACCTGAGTTTTGGGGGGGCTCTGCAGGCGCTGGATGAAAAGAGTTTTACCCGGATCTTTAATACTGATATCAACAGCAAGGGATTTTTTGGCAAGCAGATCATAGGAGGCATGTTCATTATGATCGCCATGACGGGGCTGGACCAGGAGATGATGCAGAAGAATATCAGTGTTAAGAACCTGAAAGATTCCCAGAAGAATATGCTCTCCTTTAGCTTCATCCTGGTGCTGGTGAACTTCCTGTTCCTGTTATTGGGCGGCCTATTATACCTTTTTATACTCCATAACGGGGCTGCCTATCATGATCATCAATTGCTGCTGAACGGGCAAAATGTGATCGGCGATGATCTTTTTCCTACGCTGGCCCTTCACTATCTCCCTAAGGCTGTTTCGATCATTTTCATTATCGGGCTGATTTCCGCTTTGTTTCCCAGTGCAGATGGCGCGCTGACGGCCCTGACCTCTTCCTTTTGCATCGACCTGCTGGATCTGCGGAATAATACTGGTCTGAATGAGCAGCAAAAAAAGAGGACCCGGATGACGGTGCATATTTGTTTTGCCCTTATTTTCCTGATCTGTGTGCTGGTGTTCAAATGGATCAACAGTAAATCGATCATCAATATCATTCTCGAACTGGCGGGTTATACCTATGGTCCTTTGCTGGGCCTGTTCGCCTTCGGGATCTTCACGAAGCGGCATCTGCCCGATCATTGGATGGTCACCGTCATCTGCCTGCTGGCGCCTACCTGTTGTTATTTTATCAGCCGGTATTCTTCGTCATGGTTGGGCGGGTTCCAGATAGGGATTGAATTGCTGCTCATCAACGGGATCCTGACTTTTTTGGGGCTGTTGAGTATTTCAAAAAAGCAAGTTGTTACAAACTAATTTTTCTTACACATCGTTATAGGGATGAATGATTCTATTTCTATGAATGATACGATCAAACTTTCCAAACAGCGCAGATGGGCTGAATCCAAAGCGCATTCCAGCTGGCAAATCTTTAAAATAATGGCCGAATTTGTGGATGGTTTTGAGACGCTGGCGAAGCTGGGGCCTTGTATATCCATTTTTGGATCGGCCCGGACCCAACCCGGGCAGGAGTATTATGAGTTGTCCGTGGAGATAGCCAAAAGATTGGCGGAAGAGGGCTTTGGCATTATTTCCGGGGGAGGCCCCGGTGTGATGGAGGCAGCGAATAAGGGAGCGCAACTGGGAGGAGGTAAGTCAGTCGGGTTGAATATCGAACTGCCTTTTGAGCAGCATTGCAATCCGTATATTGACCGGGATGCCAATCTTAATTTCGATTATTTCTTTATCCGTAAGGTGATGTTCACCAAATATTCGCAGGGCTTTGTCATGATGCCCGGAGGATTCGGTACGATGGATGAATTTTTCGAAGTGGCTACCCTGATCCAGACGGGTAAGATGGAAGCCGTTCCCCTGATCCTGGTGGGGTCGGCTTATTGGGGAGGATTGCTGGAATGGATGAAGGAAACGATGCTTCATAAGCATGGCAATATATCTGCTCATAATCTTGACCTGCTCAGGATCGCCGATACGGCGGAAGAAGTGGCGGAACATGTGCTGGACTTCTATAAGCAACATGCGTTGCAGCCGAATTTTTAAGGATAGCAAAGGGTTATCTTTATCTGAAAATAGCAATTGGCTATCTTTACCTGAAAATCACCGGCATGGAACTTATCAACCCGTTGGCACAGGGCTATGCAGAGAGGTATTCTTCGGGGGAGAATTCCTTGTTGCGGGAGATCGCCGAATATACGCAGTCCCATCATTCTCAGCCTCATATGTTAAGTGGTCATTTGCAGGGAAGATTTCTGGAAATGATCAGTCGCCTGTTGCGCCCCAGGCGAATCCTGGAGATAGGGACCTTTATGGGTTATAGTGCTTTATGTCTGGCCGGGGGGCTGGAAGAGGACGGGCGCCTGCACACGATCGAGCTGAGAGAGGAGGATGCGGACCTGGCTGCGGGGAATTTCCGGCGGGCAAATTGGCAGGACCGGATAATTTTACACCGTGGAAATGCGTTAGAGATTATCCCGGCCCTGGATGAGGTCTGGGATTTGGTGTTTATAGACGCCGATAAGGTAAATTATTCGGAATATTATAAATTAGTGTTGCCGGGACTGCGTCCGGGAGGATTGATCATCGCTGATAACGTGTTATTTCATGGCCAGGTGCTGGAAAAGGAGGTAACCGGAAAAAGCGCTAAAGCGATACAGGCGTTCAATGAGCTGGTAAATGCGGATGATTCGGTGGAAAAGGTGCTGCTCACTGTCCGGGATGGGTTACTATTCATCCGTAAGAAATAAACTCGGGTCTATCATGAAGGTAAAAGGTTGCTAATGAAGGTAAAATTCGTAATAGTCTGTCTGCTCGTTCTGGCTGGAAAAGGCTTGCAGGCGCAGGTTCAGTACAGTGCGGACGTCATCTCCTATATTAATACGTATAAGGCGCTGTCTATGGCTGAAATGCAGCGTTCCGGGATACCTGCCTCGATCATCCTGGCCCAGGGCATCCATGAGACGGAGGCGGGCAACAGTGAACTGGTGAAAAAATCAAATAATCATTTTGGGATCAAGTGTAAGGACGAGTGGAAAGGCGCCACGGTATATCATGATGATGACAGCCGGGGCGAATGTTTTCGCAGTTATCCGACGGCGGCGGATTCTTACCGGGACCATTCCGAGTTCCTGCGCGGGAGCACCCGTTATGCTTTTCTTTTCAAGCTCGATCCCACGGATTATGAAGGGTGGGCTTATGGATTGAGAAAGGCCGGGTATGCTACCAATATTCGTTATTCGCAGATATTGATCAAGCTGATCAAAGACTACAACCTGGAACAATATACCCTGATTGCGATGGGTAAACTGAGCCTTTCCGATGAGGTGGTATTAGGGGGGGGCGGCGCCGCTGTGGGTTCTGTGGCCGGCAGGGGCGGACACAAGCAGGATACTAACGTTAATGAACAGCCTGAAATTAGCTATCCCTCCGGTGAATTCCTTATCAATAAGACAAGGGTGGTTTATGCAAAAGCAGGAGTTTCCCTCCTGTCGGTAGCCGATCAATATGAATTACCCCTGTCCCGCCTGCTGGAATTCAATGATATGAAAGAGGAGGATGTACTGGACAAGGATCAGTTGCTGTTCCTGCAACGCAAGCGGAAGACGGGGGTTACTGAATTCCATATTGTCCGGGAAGGAGAGAGCTTATACGACATAGGTCAGGCAGAAGGCGTCCGTTACCAGGATCTGCTGGAGATGAATCAACTGGGTTCCGGTGCGCAGCCGGCTGTTGGGGGAAAGGTATATTTGCAGACTTCCGCTTCGGCACGGAGGTCCATAACGGACGGAAGGGGCGGGAATTAATTAAATTACAGAAACAAGTCAAACATGTCAACTATCAAGGTACACGATAAAGAATTTGAGCCTTATTTAAGCGCAGCCCTGATCGCAGAGAAAATACAGTCGATCGCTCAGCGGATCGACCGGGATTATGCGGGCCGGAAACCTTTGTTCATCGCTATCCTGAATGGGGCTTTTATGTTTGCATCCGATCTGTTTAAGGAAATTTCTATCGAGGCGGAGATCTGCTTTATCAAACTGGCGTCTTATAAGGGAACGAAATCTTCGGGGCATGTCATCACTGCGATCGGGCTGGATATAGATCTGATTGGAAGACATGTCGTTATTCTGGAAGATATTGTGGACACGGGCAAGACCCTGAGTGAATTTCTGCCGCAACTGGAACACCAGCAGCCTGCTTCCCTGAAGATAGCAGCCCTGTTGCATAAGCCGGAGGCGACGGTCTATCCGATCGTCGTGGATTACCTGGGTTTTGATGTACCCAATAAGTTCCTGTTAGGGTACGGGCTGGATTATGACGGGCTTGGGAGGAATATCCCCTCGATCTATAAAGTAGCGGAGTAGGGGAAGTAGCGGCACCGGCAGGGAGAAGTAGCGAAGCAGAGGAAGGTCCGATCCGGATTTTAACAGTGTGGCACTTGACAAAGAAGAAAGAACGCATTAATTTGAGAATCAAAATATCCCATTGAAAAATGTAACATTATTTGTTATAGGTTCTTTATTATTTTATTCCTCCTTCGGACAGTTCTATTTACGGGGGGAAATAAAGGATGAGAACAATAGCCTCTTGCCAAATGTAAAAATACTGCTTCATTCCAGTGGATATCTTTATCATTCAGGCAGTTCCGGGGCCTTTGGGATACCTGTGCCTCAATCCATGGACTCATTGACTATTTCGGCTGAAGGATTTCAGACATTGTCCCTGCGTGTCAATACTACCGACTACCAGACTATTGTGCTCAAGTTGTCGTATCACCCGCCATTGGCTCCTAAGAAGCGATTGTTGTCTTTAACAAAAGACCTGCGGGCATCTGACTGGAAGGGCTGGACAGTAGGAGGAGAAACTTATAGTTCCCTGGTAGAAAATGAATTCATTCCTGCAGAAAAATTTCCGGAAACAGGTTTTGCCGTTACGATCGATAAAGCATCGTACAGCAATGTGCGCCGCTTCCTGAACATGGGCAGCACCATTCCGCCGGATGCGGTCCGTATCGAAGAGTTGCTGAACTATTTTAATTTTGGCTATACCGATCCTGCTCCTGACAGTTGTTTTTTTATCCACTCCGATCTATCGGAATGTCCCTGGAATGCTGCCAATCAATTACTGTTCTTAAAGGTCTGCGCCCGAAAAGTGGATCCTGCGAAAATACCTCCGGCCAATCTTGTCTTTTTGGTAGATGTATCCGGGTCTATGGACATGCCTAATAAGCTGCCGTTGCTAAAATCTGCTTTTCGCCTGTTAATCAATAATTTACGTGAAATCGATACCGTGTCGATCGTCGTATACGGCAGTTCGGTGGGGGTGTGGTTGCCGCCGACCTCCGGGGGGGAAAAGAAAAAGATCCAGAAAGCTATTGAAGATATGTATCCGGGAGGGCCTACTCCCGGGGAGGCGGGGATTCGGGCTGCATACCGGGTAGCCAGGAGTCAGTTCATAAAAGGGGGCAACAACCGGGTGATCCTGGCGACGGATGGCGATTTCAATGTGGGGGAGACATCGGAGGAAGAGATGGAGAAGCTGGTAGGACAATATAAGCAGTGGGGGATCTATCTTACCTGTCTGGGGGTAGGAATGGGTAATTATAAAGACTCCAAGCTGGAGGCGCTGGCTAAAAAGGGGAATGGGAATTTTGCTTACCTGGACGATGAGCGGGAGGCAGAGAAGGTATTGGTCCGGGAGTTCACGCAGACTGTTTATGCGGTGGCGGACGACGCCTATCTGAATATATCGTTCAATCCTGCCCTGGTAAAGAGCTACCGGTTGATCGGCTTTGACAATAAAGTGAAAGCGCTGTCGGATTCCCTGAACGAAGTGGAGGGAGGGGAGGTAGGTTCCGGTCATTCATTGCTGGCCTTGTTTGAAATAACCCCGGCGGATGCGGACAGCTCCGGGTCGTTGCCGGATAAGAGCAGACTTGGGCAGGTTGTCCTCAATTACAAGCTGCCTCACGACTCGCTGGCGAGGATGAGCTCCTATACCTGCCCCTCTCAGTTAACGGCTTTCCGGGATTTGCAGCCCTGTTACCGGTTTGCTTCTTCTATCGCTTTATTTGGAGGGTTGCTGAAAAGATCACGGTTTATGGCCCAGGCAGGCTGGAAGGACGCAATCGAAATGGCAGAACAGTCCCGGGATCCGGAAGACGGTATGCAGCAGGAATTTATCGGCCTGATCGAAAAAGCGAGGAAGATTTACGGGCATAAGAAGAGACATAGAAAAGATGAGGATTAGCTAAACATTTCTCTCACTTTATCGAAGAAGCTACGTTCATTTTTATCCGGCTTGGGCTGGAAATTGGGTGAATCGCTTAATTTTTCCAAAATAGACTTTTCTTCCGGAGTTACGTGCTGGGGTGTCCAGACGTTTACATGGATCAGCTGATCGCCTCTTTCATAGGAATTTACGCCGGGAAATCCTTTTCCTTTGAGCCGGAATATTTTGCCGCTTTGGGTGCCGGCGGGTATTTTGATCTTTGCTTTTCCGTCGATGGTAGGTACTTCCGCCTGCAGTCCGAAGACGGCATCGGAGAAGGAGATATGGAGTTCGTAAGCCACATTCAGGCCATCCCGGTGTAATTCGGCATGTTGTTCCTCTTCGATCAGGATGATCAGGTCACCGGGCGCTCCGCCCCGTTCACCGGCATTGCCTCTTCCTCCAACGCTCAGTTGCATACCTTCCTGTACGCCTGCCGGAATATCGATGGTCACGGTCTCTTCTCCGTACACTCTGCCTTCTCCTTTACAGGAAGTACATTTAGCGGTTACGAGAGAGCCTTCTCCGTTACAGGTCGGACAGGTGGTAACTGTCTGCATTTGTCCCAGGAAGGTATTGCTGACCCTGCGTACCTGGCCGCTGCCGCCACAGGTAGAGCAGGTTTGAATGCTACTCTTGTCTTTGGCGCCGCTGCCGCTGCAGGTGGTGCAGGGGACATATTTTTTTACCTTAATATTTTTGGTAACGCCTTTGGCGATCTCTTCATAGTTCAATTTGATCTTTACCCGCAGGTTGCTGCCTTTTACCCCTCTGGACCGGGAGCCGCCACCCCCTCTTCGGCCGCCACCGAAGAAACTGCCGAAAATGTCATCTCCGAAGATATCCCCGAACTGGCTAAAGATATCGTCCATGTTCATATTGCCGCCGCCATTGAATCCACCGCGACCGTTGTTACTCATGCCGGCATGTCCGTAGCGATCATACTGGGCTCTTTTGTCCGCATCGCTCAATACTTCATAGGCTTCCGCTGCTTCCTTGAATTTTTCTTCTGCAGCTTTATCCCCGGGATTACGGTCGGGATGGAATTGCATGGCAACCTTACGATAAGCTTTTTTAATATCGTCGGCAGGGGATCCTTTGGACACGCCAAGTATTTCGTAATAATCTCTCTTAGACATAATCGGAAAACTTCGTTTTTACTATTTGCCTACCACCACTTTGGCAAAACGGATAATCTTATCGTTCAGGTAATAGCCCTTCTGTACTTCGTCTATCACTTTCCCTTTCAGGGATGGGTCCTGTGCAGGGATCTCTGTAATAGCCTCGTGCTTTTCCACATCGAAATCGGTATGGACGCTTACCATGGCTTTGAGGCCCTTACCCTGAAGGACAGAGCGGAGTTTGGAGAAGACCAGCTGGATACCTTCCTTTACCTGGTCGATATTGCCGGCGGTTTGTAACTGCTTTTCGGCCCGGTCACAATCGTCCAGTACGTCCAGCAGGGATATGATGACTTCCTTACCGGCTGTCTGCCTCAATTCCAGGGCTTCCCTGGCGCTACGTTTCCTGAAATTGTCAAATTCGGCAAAGAGGCGCAGGTATTTATCTTTTTGCGCCTGAACCTCTTCTTTGAGCTTTTCCAGTTCGTCGTCCCCGGACATTCTATCGTTCAAATGTGTCGTACCCGCAAGATTTTCATCCGTATTCATGTCTTCCATAGCATCCGGCCCGTTTTCCCCGGCGCCAAAAGCGGGATCTCCCGCCGAATTGTTAATATCTTCTATATTCATATCCATAAATTGAGACAAAGGTAAGCTAGTCAATAATTTTGCCAAGGCTGAATTAAGGACAAATTGTCTTATAAATGCCTCCGTCCTGGCAGGGTGGCTAACCTGGCCGGTAAATTTAGCCTATTGCTCAGACCTAAGAAGTATTTTTGCCGTTAAAAGTTTTACTTTAGGGCCTGACCTATGCAATTTGCAGGGGGATCCTGTGCGCTTTTTGCCAGACCGCCTGCTCATTAACCAAATGGATACTAATCCCTTAAATACAGACCAGCTCAGCATGTGGTGGCAGCAATCCTTAGAAGGGGATAGCCATGCGTTCTACTATATTCACCGGGAATTGTTCAAAGGCCTGTACAATTATGCCCTGAAATTACTGCAGGATAATGACCTGGCTAATGATGCCGTGCAGGAGCTATTCGTGAAGATCTGGACGAAACGGAATTCCATCGGGAAACTGCAAAAGGTCAAACCTTATTTCTTTACAGCCCTCCGGAGACAGATACTCAATCAGTTACGCAATCTCCAGCTTCGTGAATTAAGGATCAGCCGGATCCCCCGGCCGGATATCGATTTTTCTCCGGAGGAGATCGTGGTTAAAAATGAAGAATACCGGTCGCTGCAAAAAAAAATATTGGAATTGTTGAATGAATTGCCCAAACGGCAAAAAGAGGTGATCTATCTGCATTATTTCGAAGAGATGGATTATGCCCAGATCAGCGCTATTATGGGCATCAATTACCAGTCTGTATTGAATCTTACGCAAAAGGCCCTGCAGAAATTACGTTCGGCCGACTTGCTGCTCCTCCTGATTTCTCTTTCCTGTCTTTACCGGTTATCTATTCCCGGCTCCGGGTTGCCCGTTTAATTTTTTTTTTTAAAAAGAGGGTATATAAAAACAATCGGGGTGTCTTAGCTAATAAAAGCGCTCCATGGATGATCTTTCGAACAGCTCAAAAGGAGATAAAGAGCTTCCTTTTGAATTCCGGGCCAGGCCGGTAGAGGAACAGATGCAGGAGGATAACTGGAAGGCAGTAGAGTCGGCGATCCGTCAGCCATCGGAAGTAATTCCTGTGCGCAGTATTCCATGGGGGCGTGTGTTCACCGCTGCGGCATCGATGATCGCCGTAGCGTTCGGGATCTGGTATATCGGCACCCGGACGGGGACACCCCAGCTATCTGTGTTAAAGACGGGTTATGGGGAGGTAAAGAATATTTTATTACCGGATAGTTCCGTGGTCATCTTGAATGCCAATTCTTCTTTGCGCATCCAGCAGCAATGGACCGACGGAGACAGCAGGCAGGTCTGGCTGGAGGGAGAGGCTTATTTCAAGGTGCAGAAAAAGGCATCGACCCGGCAAAAATTCGTAGTGCATACCCGGGAGCTGGATGTGGAAGTCCTGGGCACCAAATTCAATGTCAATACGAGAAGGCAGCATTCCATCGTCTCCCTGGAAGAGGGGAAGGTGCAATTGTCCGTACACGGGAATGTGCAGTCGGTGATCGAGAAGAAAGCTTCTATGGTGCTGAGGCCCGGACAGGTAGTGACCCTGGATGAATCTCTGCAGGTCAAGATCAACGAAGACAAAGATGTGGCGGCTCATTCCGGCTGGTCCAGGAACGAATTTCATTTCGATAATACTCCGCTGCTGGAAGTGGCGCGCCTGATCGAGGACACCTATGATTACAAAATGGAGGCCAGGGATACTAGTTTATTCAGGTTGTCTATTTCGGGAGACCTGCGGGCGGCCAATGTACAGGAGCTGGTAAAAGTATTGGAAGTGACGTTAAAGCTCAATATGCGTATACAAAACAAGACTATATACATTACGAATCCATGATCCTATTTAAACCTTAACCCATTTCTTAAATAACGATCAAAGCTAAAACATGCACATATGAGAAAAAAAGCCTACACAGGTAAGCTATTGCTATTCGCTTTACTGTTCCTGGGGTGTAGTAACTTCATGAACGCCCACTCACAAACGAATACATGGCTGGCATCCTACACACAATCCCGCGTTGAATTATCCAGTCAAGGAGAACAGGCCCGCGCCATTTCCAGTATTTTATCGGAAGCCAGGAAAGCGTTCGACGTAGATTTTATCTATGAATCGAAGATCCTGCCGGGCGCCAAGCTGGTGATGGACGTGGAGAAGTTTAAGACGGTAGAGGAATTCCTGGATGAATTATTAAGGCCATATAACCTGAAATACAAAAAGGTATTGGCCAAGGCATACGTTATTTATTCCAGTAATTCGGAGTTGAAGCGATTGCTGTCGATCATCGTCCGGCAGGATGGGGTGATCCCGGATGAATTATTACATCAGACAGGAGGCGCTGCCAGCGCTTCCATCGTCATAAGCGGCAGGATCCTGGAAGATGGGAAGGGCGCTCCGCTGGAAGGGGTGAGTATCAGTGTCAGAGGGACTAACCGGGGGACGGTGACCGATAAGGACGGGGCATTCCGCCTGGAGGTGGATAATGAAAAGGCTGTTCTTGTTGTTTCATTGGTAGGTTACCAGACCCAGGAAGTGGTAGTAGGTAAACAGACCAGTATTCAATTGGCCCTGATGTCGCAGTCTCAGTCCTTAAACGACATAGTGGTGGTCGGTTATGGTACGCAGAAAAAAAGTGTCGTGACCGGCGCTATTTCCAGCGTAAAGGCCAGCGACCTGGATGATCAGCCGGTGTACCGGTTGGAGCAGTCCTTGCAGGGCCGGACCTCGGGCCTGACAATCGCGGCCAGCTCGGGCCAGCCGGGTTCGGCTTCTACGGTGAGGATCCGGGGTACAACCTCTATCAATGGCAGCGATCCGCTGTATGTGGTGGATGGGGTGCCGCTCGACGGAGGCGGTCTCGACTACCTGAACCAGTCCGATATCGAGTCCATCGAGGTGTTGAAAGATGCCTCCTCGGCCGCCATCTACGGGGCCCGTTCTGCTGCCGGGGTCATCCTGGTGACGACGAAGAAAGGTAAGAACGGACAGATGCGCGTCAACTACAACGGATATTATGGTACGCAGGCGCCGGCGAGAAAGCTGCACCTGCTGGATGCCACCCAATATGCCACCCTTCGCAACGAATCTTCCCTGGCAGCCGGCAATGGCATCCTTTTTCCCAACCCGGCTTCGCTGGGCAAGGGCACGGACTGGCAGAGCATGATCTTCAATAACAGCGCCAAGATCATGAATCATGAGCTGAGCCTGAGCGGGGGTACCGACAAGTCCACGTATTATGCCTCCTTCGGGTATTTCGACCAGGACGGGATCGTGGCGAAGCCTATCTCTTATTATAAGAGGCTGACGGCCCGGTTCAACGGGGCCCACAAAATGAAAAGCTGGTTGAATTTCGGCGAGAACATCGGGTATTCCTATATCAAGAACCAGGGGCTCGGCAATACGAACAGCGAGTTCGGCGGCCCGCTGAGCTCAGCCATCAACCTCGATCCCATCACCCCGGTGGTAATAACGGACCCGGCTATCCTGAACGATCCTACCAGTATTTATAATACCAAGCCGGTGATCAGGGATTCGAAAGGCCGTCCTTATGCCATTTCCAAATATGTCGGCCAGGAGATGACCAACCCGTTGGCGTATATCCAGACGCAGCAGGGTAACAACTGGTCCCATAATATTGTGGGCGATGCATATCTGTCAGTGCTGCCCATCAAGGGGCTTGAGATCAAGACCACGATTGGTACGAAACTGGCCTTCTACGGCAACCAGGGCTTTACCCCGATCTATTACCTGAACGGGTCTTCTTCCAACTCCATCACCAATTATTACCGGGAGTCCGACCAGGTGTTCATCTATGACTGGGAGAATACGGTTTCCTATACTCGTAGTATCGGGCTGCATAATTTTACGGCCCTGGTGGGAACCGGCGCCTGGAAGCAAACGGGACAAGGTCTCAACGGTAATTTTCAGTATATGCCTGTCACCAGCCTGGGCCAGGCTTCCCTGGGATATAACCTGCCGAATGCCGATAAGGTCGCCAATGGTTTTGATAATGTCGATCATACGGTCAGCTCTGAATTCGGCAGGATCAACTATAGCTATGATGACAGGTACCTGCTGACGGCCGCCATCCGCCGGGACGGATCTTCCCGCTTCGGCAGCAATCATAAATACGGCTATTTCCCTGGCGCCTCCGTGGGATGGGTCGTGACGCGAGAGAATTTCTGGCCGATGAATAACAAGGTCAATTTCCTGAAGATCCGCGGTTCTTATGGTGTCACGGGGAGCGATAACATCGGTGATTTTCAATATGTTTCCACCATCAGTGGCGGCCGCAACTATAATTTCGGCAACGGCTATGATGTCGGATATAGTCCCAATGCCCCGGCCAACCCGGACCTGAAATGGGAGCAGACCTCCCAGACGGACCTGGGCTTTGACGCCGTGTTGTTCAAGGATATCTCGGTCGGGTTCGATGTTTATAACAAGAAAACAACCGGCATGCTACTGGCTGAACAGTTACCCCTTTATATCGGCGTTTCCGGGCAGCCGACCGGCAACATTGCATCGATGACCAATAAAGGGATCGAGCTGGAGCTGGGTTATAGCAAGAAGGTGGGGGAGGTTAATATCAGCCTGAAGGGTAACGGTTCCCTCCTTCAGAACCGGGTAACCAGCCTGGGCGTCACATCTTACCGGACGGGTGCCACCTTCCAGTCCAGCGCCTACGAGATCAGCCGGACGGCGCCGGGCCATGCGATCGGTTCTTTCTATGGATTCCAGACCCTGGGTATTTTCCAGACCCAGGCGGACATCAATAATTATGTTGGCAAGAACGGGCAGATGATACAGCCCAATGCCAAACCGGGGGACTTCAAATGGGCCGACCTGGATGGGGATGGACAGATCACTGCCAGTGACCGCACTTTTATCGGGGATCCGACTCCGAAATACGGTTATGGTTTCACGGTATCCGCTTCCTGGAAGAATTTCGATATCCTGGTCTTCGGTCAGGGAGCCGGTGGCAATAAGATCTTCCAGGGGCTGCGCCGCCTGGATATTGCAACAGCTAATTATACGACGAAAGCTCTTGGCAGGTGGACGGGACCGGGTACTTCCAATAATTTTCCCCGCCTGGTGGATGGCGACCCGAATAAGAACTTTGCCTACCCTTCTTCGTTCGAACTGGAGGATGGCTCTTATTTCCGGATCAAGACCCTGCAGATCGGGTACAACCTTCCCCAGAGCCTGATACGCCGGTACACCCTGCAAAAGGTGAGGATCTATGTAAGCGGTTATAACCTGGTCACCTTTACGAAATATACCGGCTATGATCCCGAGATCGGCGGCGGCAGTTACGGCATCGACAGGGGCTTTTATCCGCAGGCCCGTTCATTCCAGGCTGGCTTAAGCGTCGGATTCTAACGATTAAAATATGAAAATCATGAAAAAAAGAACATTTATATACTTGTCCCTGTTTGCAGGCTCTATATTGGGTGGCGCTGCCTGTAAGAAGAGTTTCCTGGAAGTAAGACCGCAAGGCACTACCCTGGAAAGTAATTATTATCAGAATCCGGCCGATGCGTTGGCCGGGCTGGTGGCCGCCTATAATCCCCTGTCATGGTCGACGGTCAGCTCCTGGTGCCCGAAAACGGTGGTGCTGAACCTGGCTTCCGACGATGCATATGCAGGAGGTGGATCCAATACGGATAATCCCGGCATGCAGGCCTGGAATACCTTTACCTTGAGCTCGGCCACGCCGAACGTTCCACCGGACCTCTGGAGCCGCAACTATTCCGGCATTTACCGGGCGAACCTGATGCTGGAAAAGATTGGCAATGTGCCCGGGCTTACCACGAACCTACAGACACGCTATACAGCAGATATGAAATTCCTGCGGGCCTATTATTATTTCGACCTGGTGCGGGAATTCGGGAATATTCCCCTGATCACCACTGTCCTTCAACAGAGCCAGTTCTTCACGGAGCTGCAGGCGAAGCCGGCGCAGGTCTATGCGCAGATCGAAAAGGACCTGAATGATGCGATCCCCAATCTGCCGGCCACCCTGGACCCTTCCGAGAACGGCCGGGCCACTAAAGGCGCTGCACTGGCCCTGCTGGGGAAGGCCATCCTGTACCAGAACAATAATTCCCGTATGCAGGAAGCTGCTAATGATTTTGAGCAGGTCAACTCTTCCCCTAATTACCATTTGCTGCCCAATTATGCAGATATCTTCATCCCGACCAATAAGTTCAATGCCGAATCGGTTTGGGAGATCGTTCACACCGCCGCCAGCGGAAGGGGCTGGGGGAGCTTTTCTAATGATGACGGCAACGCAGGCGTGCAGATGGTGGGGCCCCGCGCTTATTCGGGACCCGTCTACGAGTCCGGCTCGGCCGGTTATGGATTCAATCCCATCACCCTGGACCTGGTGAATGCCTTGAAGGGTGACCCCCGGTATGCGGCTACCATCGTCAATATAGACAGTCTTGCCAAAGCGGGTTACTGTTCCTATGATAAGTCGGGCTATCAGAACACGGGCTATTTTATCAGGAAATTCGCGCCTTTGGCCCAATACCAGTCTACGGTAGGTGTCATCCCCCTGAACTGGACCAATGACGAAATAGAGATCCGGCTGGCGGACACGTACCTGATGGAGGCCGAGGCCCTGGTGCGGGGTGGCGGCGATGTGACCAAGGCACAATCCTACCTGGACAAGGTCCGGGCCCGCGTTGGATTGCCTTCCGTTCAGGCCACCCTCGCCAATATCTATAACGAGCGCCGGCTGGAGCTGGCTACGGAAGGGCACCGCTTTTTCGATCTGGTGCGTACGGGACAGGCTGCGACGGTGCTGGCTTCGAAGGGATTCAAGGCAGGGACGAACGAAGTGTTGCCCATCCCCCTACAGGAGCTGAACAATACCAAGCTGGTGCAAAATCCGGGTTATAATTAATCGAACAATAAGTTTATTATCATCCTCATCTATTAAATCTATTGCCATATGCGATCTGTATATAAATCTATAAGCCACAGGGCCCTCATCATGGGCAGCCTGGCGGCGCTGCTAATAACGACGGTCTGGTTGTCTGGCTGTACGCCCGATAAGGGTTCGGCGAGCCTGGGCCCTTTACCCAAGGCAAGCTTTACCGTCGCTCCTGTCAGCGGAGCGGTGAACACCTTTGCGTTAGCTTCTGGTTCACAGGGAGTTTTTGGCTGGTATTGGGATCCGGGTGACGGGACCGGTTCCAAGGCCGGACATGCGAGCGATACCCTATATTATTCCAAACACGGGAATTACAGAGTGATCTTATCGGTCACCGGTCATGGCGGATATGATACGGCCAGCCAGATCGTGTCGGTAGCGACTGACGATCCGGGCATCAATGTCCTGCAAGGAAATAGTTCGGGTGCTCTGGACGCGAGCAGTGCATCCGCCTGGACGGCCCTGAATACCGGCGGAGCTCAAACCACGTTCAATTTTACAGCACAGGGGCTGAACATTTCCAATACCGGTAATACCAATGGGGGGGTGTACCAGGCCGTGCAGGTCAAAGCGGGGGTTCCCTATACTTTTGACGCTACCTTACAAGGGGCGGGCGCCAGCAATTCATGGCTTGAATTTTATTTAGGCACGGCGGCCCCGGCGCAGGGGTCGGATTATAGCAACAATAAATACAATTCTCTCAATACCTGGGCCGGTTGCGGCGGAAGCTCCTTCAGCGGCGATATCAATACGATCGGATGTTCGGGTACCGGCGTTGGCCAGGGTGGTAAGATCACTTTTGCTACGAGCGGAACCCTTTATGTAGTGATAAAAGCCGGAAGTGCGGGAGGAACCCTGGGCACGGGAGGGGTAATGGTCACGAATATCAGCTTGCGGATGCCTTCGCATTAGAGCTGCTCTTCTGCCAGCCGTCCCTTTTTCTCCGGACCCATTTAAAAACGAACGAATATGAAAGTGCTCAGTGTTTTGTGCTGCCTGGCGCTTGCCGGGATGGCTTTCTGCTCGAAGAGCGGCAATACCGGCGGCCAGCCGTCTTCCGGTGAGCAGCCGTCTGTGAAAGTCAGCGATGTGACCCAGAGCCGTCAGGCTCTGCCTTCGGCTTACCGGTTCTATATAGACCTGAGTGCCGCCGGCAAACAGGCGGTGTCCGTCAATTATGCCACGGTAGATGGCACGGCGAAAGCAGGTGTCGATTATACGGCGGCCTCCGGCACTTTGACCATTGCGGCCGGCCAGACGGAGGTATATGTAGATGTCCAGGTAACCGGCGACAGTCTCCGGCAGGCCAACCAGCAATTTTCTTTGCAGTTGAGTAACCCGGTGAACTGTACGTTAGGAGGTGCGACGGCGGTCGCCACTATCCTCAATACGGACCTGCTGTATTTGCCGACCGACACGACGGGTTATACGACTCCTATAAGCTATGCCGGTTATCACCTGGCCTGGAGCGATGAGTTCAGCGGGAATAACCTGAACACGCAAAACTGGAATTATGAGACGGGGGGAACCGGGTGGGGGAACCATGAATTGGAAAATTATACCAGCCGGACGCAGAATGCATTTGTTTCTGCCGGTCACCTGGTGATCGAGGCGAGGCAGGAGTCTTATAGCGGCAACAACTATACGTCGGCCCGTCTTACCACACAGGGCAAGCAGCAATTTACGTATGGCCGGATCGATATCCGGGCGAAGTTGCCGGTGTCGAAGGGCATGTGGCCGGCTTTGTGGATGCTGGGCTCCAATATTTCCACCGTGCCCTGGCCCGGGTGCGGGGAGACGGACATCATGGAACTGATAGGCACCAATCCCCGGCAGGTGGTGGGGTCGTTGCACTGGCAGCAGCAGAATGGCACAGAGGGAACGTATAATAATGTCTATAATCTTTCGGGCCAGGATTTTTCCCAGCAATTCCATGTATTTAGCCTGGTCTGGGCCAATAACAGCGCTCAATTCCTGGTGGACGACCAGGTCTATGTGAGCGGCGGCCTGGCCAATGTCACCAGCGGAACCTATCCTTTTAACAGTCCTTTCTTTTTCATCTTCAATGTGGCAGTGGGGGGTGATTGGCCCGGCCCGCCTGACAATACCACGATCTTTCCCCAGCGGATGTTCGTGGATTATGTAAGGGTCTTTCAACCATAAAAAGGGCATAAATTGCGTATATGAAGACATACAGCGGTAAATTTTTTATAAATGCTCTGATATTTGTGTTTTTTGGCGGCATAGCCGCCTGCAGTAAGAATGGGGGGAGTTCAGCCCCTCCGGTGACGCCCCCGACGGATACGGCGACCAAGCCCGTGAATTCTGCCGTGGCGTTCTGGTTGACGAATGCTGACAAGAGCGCCTTGCTGCAGAAGCAAAATGTGGCGCTGAATTTTTCCAATGGTCTGGCTGTCGAGCCGGTGATCAAGGTGGATACGACGCAAACCTTCCAGACTATCGACGGATTCGGTTATACATTGACGGGAGGGAGCGCCACTCTGATCCACCAACTGCCCTCTTCACAGCGGGCTGCCCTGCTGAACGAACTTTTCCTCACGGACAGCAACCATATCGGGGTCAGTTACCTGCGGTTGACCATCGGGGCGTCGGATATGAGCTCCCGCGTTTTTTCCTACGATGATAATGCCAGTCCTTCCCAGCCGGATACCACCCTGGCCAATTTCGACCTGTCGGATGACAAGACCGACCTGGTGCCTTTGCTGCAGGAGATCCTGGCGCTGAACCCATCCATAAAGATATTGGGCTGTCCCTGGTCGGCGCCTGCCTGGATGAAAAGCAACAACAGTGGTGCGGCAGGATCTCTCCTGACGCAGTATTACAAGGTATACGCACAATATTTCGTGAAATATATCCAGGCGATGAAAGCCGCCGGCATTACGATAGACGCCATAACGCCGCAGAACGAGCCGTTGAATGCCAACAATAATCCCAGCATGGTCATGCAGGCCACTGAGGAAGAGGAGTTTGTCAAAAATCACCTGGGGCCGGCTTTGCGGACGGCGGGGCTCGCCACCAAGATCATTGTCTGGGATCATAACTGTGATGTGCCATCCTATCCGTTGACGATCCTGGGAGACCCCACGGCGGCGCAATATGTGGATGGGTCGGCTTTTCACCTGTATGGGGGAGATATTTCGGCGTTGTCGCAGGTGCATAATGCCCATCCGGATAAGAATGTTTATTTCACTGAGCAGTATGTAGCCGGTCCGGGTAATTTCGCCAGCGACCTGGATTGGGCCATAAAGAACCTGATCATCGGGGCTCCCCGCAACTGGAGCCGGAATGTACTGGAGTGGAATATGGCTGCCGATCAAAATTACGGCCCTCATACGCAGGGAGGCTGCGGGGTTTGCCAGGGGGCCTTCACGATCAATGGCACGGCCGTCAGCCGGAATACTTCTTATTATATCATCGCCCATGCCGCGAAATTTGTCCGGCCCGGCTCGGTGCGGGTGACTTCGAATATCCAGGGCAACCTGCAGAATGTGGCCTTTTTAACGCCGGACGGGAAAAAGGTATTGATTGTATTGAACGATGGAACGGGTACACAGACTTTCACGGTGCAGTTCAACGGGAAGAATTTTTCGACTTCGCTGAATGGCGGAGCGGTAGCCACGTATGTATGGTAGGAGCACCTTACCTTTGCGTCCATGATGAAAAGAGCTATCCTTAACAAGAAAATCAGCCGGCGTATAGAGAGCGGGCATCCCTGGGTATTTGGCAATGAAGTAAATACGGTGGAAGGGGATGTAGCAGCCGGGGATACTGTGGAGGTCTATACGCACGATAAAAAATTTGTAGGTAAGGGATATATCAATCCGCAATCCCAGATCCTTATCCGTCTGCTGACCCGGGACAAGTCCGAATCGATCGATGAATCCTTTTTTTACCATCGCCTGAAAGATGCCTGGGAATACAGGCAGCGGTTGGGATATACCGAGAATTGCCGCCTGATATTCGGGGAAGCGGATTTTCTTCCGGCCCTGATCATCGATAAGTTCAATGATTATTTTGTGATCCAGACCCTGTCCCTGGGGATCGATCGCTGGAAGCCTGCTATCGTGAAGGCCCTGGAGCAGCTCTTTCAGCCGAAGGGGATCTATGAGCGCAATGACGTGCCGGTGCGCGAACTGGAGGGATTGACTCAGCAAAAGGGATTTTTGTCTGCGCCTTTCGATACGCAGATCCTTATCAACGAGAACGGTCTGAAATTGCATGTAGATCTGGAGAATGGTCAGAAGACGGGCTATTTCCTGGACCAGCATGACAATCGCCGGGCAATCCGTCAGATTGTAAAAGGGGCGGATGTATTGGGCGCTTTTTGTTATACGGGAAGCTTTGAAACGCATGCAGGTCATTATGGAGCGAAGTCTGTGCTGGGACTCGATATTTCCGAGAATGCCGTGGCGCAGGCCCGGCAGAATGCCGCGTTAAATGGGCTGGAGAGCATCTGCCGTTATGAGGCGGTGAATGCCTTCGATGCGCTGAAACAATGGAGCCGGGAAGGGCGTCAATATGATGTGGTGATGCTGGATCCGCCGGCTTTTACGAAGAGCCGGGAGACGATCCAAAAAGCTCTTACGGGTTATAAGGAGATCAATCTCCGGGGCATGAAACTGGTAAAGAAAGGTGGTTTCCTGGTGACGTCTTCCTGTACGAACCTGGTCTCCCCGGAGATGTTCCTGGAGACGATCAACCAGGCTGCCAGGGATGCCCGGCGGCGTCTGCGGCAGGTGACCTTTCAGGCGCAGGCCAGTGATCATCCTATTATACAGGGATGGGAAAATACGAATTATCTTAAATTTCTTATTGTACAGGTATTGTAAATTATATACGGGACTAAGCGGGGAAGTTATTTATTGACCTGGAAGGTGCCGGAATCGGTGACTCTTCCGTTCTGTTCTTTTAACTGGAAGATATAGATGCCGCGGACGAGATCGCTGAGGTTGACGATGGTTTTGGGAGAGAGGTCTGCAACGTCTTTTACTTTTCTACCGAGAAAATTGAATATCTGTAAGGAGTAAACTTTGTTCGGTTCTTTTTCTACTTCGAAGGTGATGAAAGAGACGGCGGGGTTGGGGTAAAATTTTACAATCTTTATCTCAGGATCAGGCATAGGGCCTCTTGCCTGGCTTTTAGCCTGGGTGGAACTCAGTAGAATAATGGATAACAGAATGTAAAAAATCCTCATGCTTCAATACAATTTACACATGGTTCCAAAATACGAGTTTTCATTCAAAGATACAACAGTAATTGACGCTAATTAGCCTAATTAGCGTCAATTGTCTTTATGGATTCGTTATCAACTAGTTAAGACTAGTTAAGTCCTACCAGTGTTTTTTGGATCGCCGTAAAATCGGGCAAATCAGTGGCTGTTTCCAATACTTCCGCGTATTGTACGATCCCTTGCTTGTCGATGACAAAAGCTGATCGTTTGGATACTCCTTTCATGTCAAAAACGAAGCTGTCATAGAGGGAGCCATAAGCGGTCGATACTTCTTTATTGAAATCGCTCAGCAAGGGGAAATTGAGTTGCTGGTCTTCTTTATACTTTCCCAGGGTGAAGACGGAATCTACGCTGATGCCGAATACCTGTGCATTGGCCTGGTTATAAAGGGCGATATTATCCCGGGTGCTGCAAAGTTCTTTGGTACAGGTGCCGGTGAATGCCTGTGGAAAGAATAATAACAGTACATTTTTCCCTTTATAATCGCTCAGGGAAACTTTTTTTTTGTCAGAGTCATAGATGCTGAAATCCGGAGCTTGTTGACCTACTCTTATCTTATTTTCGCTCATAGTACATTTTTTTTGTAAAAATAAGGATTAAAACTTAGGGCAGAGCAGTCTGAATTTAGCGTTCTCGCGGTCCAGGAATCCTATATACGAGATCGATAGTTCAACTCCTCCTCTTCCCTGACTAACGGTTTTTAATTCGGAGACGTTCACATCGTAGCTAAGGGCTACTGACAGGGCATTCATATCCAGTTTCACTACAGGGATCAGGGCATCTTTCCAACGGAGGAAACCGCCCAGATGCAGGGTATAACCTGAATTAGCGGGATCATCTCCCAATATATAGGAATAGAGGGCTCCCCCGATCGTTTCCTGCGAGCTGCCCTGCCGGGAATGGTCGGCCTGGAGGGTGAACCAGGCATAGTCGTTAATGATCAATTTCATGCCTGCGGAGAAAACATATTTGGGATCCAGTTCGATGGCCGGATTTTTATAGAAAGAGTTTTTGGGACGGTTGAGATGGTGCAGGGCGGCTCCTATGAACATCGTATTCCCCTGATCTTTTCCAAAACTGGTATTGAAGCTCATGCCCAGGCTACCATCCCAGTAAAGGACATTGGGGGTGATCAGGGTCTCTCCGTTCGGGAGGGCGGGATCGTAGGCGGTCCCGTTATACTGGCTATTGGTAGTGACTTTGGACAGATCGATTGTTTTACTTACTATTCCTCCCATGAGTCCCAGGGAGAGGTACATGGTTTTGTCGTTACTTAAGGATTTGTGATAGTTCAGGGCGGGCAGCAGTTCGGTGGTCGATAAGGCGGCGGAACCGGCTTTATCATACAAAGCCTGCAGGCCTGTCGTCAGAAAATCATTGCCTTTGCCGATGGGCATTTTGTATTCCGCATTGAGGGAGCCTGTGCGGTAGGCATTGGAGAAGCTGTTCCATTGGTCATGAAAGACTGCCTGTATCCGGTAGTCACCGGAAAATATTCCTGCCAGGGAAGGGTTGCGCAGGAGGGGCGCCTCGAAGAACTGGGAGAAGTGGATATCCTGCGCTCTTGCGGATTGCAGGGCGATCAGGCAAAGTAGTAAGGTCTTTATATGAGATAAACGCATTTTCAAATATGTCGGATATTTAATAGTTAACTACCGGATAAGGGTAATGTCTCCTTTCAGCACGACCACCTGGGCATTGTTACAGATTACTTCAATAATATATACATAGGCGTCTGACGGGGCGGGGTGGCCATTGAAGGTCCCGTCCCATCCTTGTGAGGCCGTATTGGCAGGGAAATTCCTCCGGTCGAATACCATTTGTCCCCAGCGGTTGAATATACGCATGGACTGGATATTATACAGGTTACTTCCCCTCGGGTAAAAGACATCGTTTACCCCATCGTTATTGGGTGAAAAGGTATTCGGTATAAAATAGTTCTCACTGTTACAAATGGTTTTGACCAGGATGCTATCGGTGGATACGCAACTATTTATATCTGTCACCGTTACGAAATACAATGTATTAAAGGTCGGACTGGCTGCCGGGTTTGAGCAGTTGGTGCAACTGAGATTGCCGGCCGGGATCCAGGACCAGGTCGCCGCATTGGAACTATAGGTGAACGGGATCGTGACCGGGAATCCCACCGGTGTGGTAATCTCGGAAGGTCCCTTGATGACGGGCGGAGGGTTGATCGTAAGCGGCTGGCTGGTGGTATCGCTGCAGCCGAAGCTGACGGATGTGCGAAGGGAGACGGTATAAGGGCCGACTTGGGAATAAGCGAGAATTGGATTCTGTTCTGTCGAGGTTTGTCCATTTCCGAAGTTCCAGGACCAGTTAATGGTGTCGACGGGGTCCGGCGTGACCAGGCTGCCAAGGAATTGGAGGGGTGTATTCACGCAGGAAGGGTTTGGCAGTGTGATCCGGGGATGAGGGGTCTGGTAGACGTGTACGGTATCCGTATAGCTCTCGGTGCAGCCATTGTTGGTGTTCAGGGTTAGTTTGGGGTAAAAGATACCGGGCATATAGGAATGCGAGGGATTTTCTGTGGTGGGATCTCCTACCGTGCCGGAGGCAGTCGGCGAGCCGTCCCCGAAATTCCATGTCATGCTGACGGGGTTATCATTGGTGATGGTAAAATCCGTGAAGAGGACGGTGCCGGCGTCACAGAATTTTTTTCCATTCATGTTGAAGAAGGGGATTGCTCCATATATGATAATGGCGTTGCTGCCGCTGATGCCTACAATACAGCCGGATGAGTCCTGTAAGGTCAGTGCCGGACCATAGGAGGAAGGGAAATTATATTTATGGGAGGGCATTTTGTTGCCGGAGGAGTCTGCTGCTCCATCTCCGAATGATAACGTGAAACGGGTATAGGGAGGGGGAGTGACCTGAAATTTCACCAGGAGGGAGTCGCAGCTTTTTAACGGAGGACCGTAGGAAAAACCGGTTGTTGCAATAGGGTCATAGATGTATATATTGCGGGTGGCAAAGGACAGGCATCCCCCGGCGCCTTTGAGGAATAGCGTATCGTGGTAGGTGCCATAGTTATTATAGAAGTGCGTGGTCGTGTCGAGATTGGAAGTCGTGCCATCTCCGAAGTCCCAGTAGAGGGAATCATAAAACTGCCCTGCAGGGATGAAGGATGTTTGCATCGGCAGGCAGATGCCTACACTGTCCAGCAGGGTAAAGGCCGCGATCGGGGATTGGATATGGATATAGTTGGTCCGGGTGACGGAGTCGGAGCAGCCGGTTCCATCGGTGATTTTGAGCTTTACGCTATAATATTTTGCGTCGGTAGTATAGGGATGGGAGGTATTGGGGATTGTCAGAGGACCCGCTGTGGATCCGTCGCCAAAATCCCAGCTATAGGTAAGTTTATTGCCCTGGGAAGAATCTGTGAAGGGCAGTGCTGCATTCGGGCAATAGAGGGTATCTGCGGCAAAGAAGCCGGCGCGGGGGGCTGTGATCTTCACCGTCGTGGCGGCCGTGGATTTATCCGTGCAACCTTTGGAGTCCGTCACGGTGAGGGTGGCTGTGTAAGTGCCGGTATCGGTATAGCTATGGGTGTAGGGGGGGGCTGTGACGGTGGTGGGTGTCGTTCCATCCCCGCCGTCCAGGGTCCAGGAGGTTATCGGGTAGCCGGGATAGGGGGAAGGGGTAGACAGATCGTTGAACTGGATAGGGCTGTTACGGCAGCCGCCTGTGGCCGGGGTGAATTTGGCGGTGGGGCCGGTGATGTGAATGGTGTGTATGACCGCCGGCGGATAAGGGCATCCTCCGCTATCCGTGACGAGTAGGGAAATCGTATGATCTCCCGCAGTGAATATACCGATTTGACGGAGGGCCAGGGCTGAGTCCGGTAAGGGTGCTGCTCCGTCTACCTGCCAGGAATAGAATTGGATGGCCGATGCCGGGGTACTGGTAGAGGTAACGATAAAATTAACCCTCTTACAGGCAGTGTCCGGCACCGTGAAGGAG